>ERZ825159.88-NODE-88-length-126327-cov-6.919087_pt1 | contig 126327 bp, 107 predicted proteins | sample MGYA00519932_ERZ825159 | MGnify/ENA primary metagenome ERZ825159 (study PRJEB31778, sample SAMEA3449191) | human gut metagenome | biome: human gut; feature: human-associated habitat; material: faeces | place: United Kingdom | collected 2010/2012 ... | reverse complement strand
ATAATCTAATATGTCACCAGCACATGGTCCCATTTGTGGCCCGATGTGAGTATCAGATTTAACATCATAGCCACCATTTAACGCTAACAATAACACTTTTGGCAAATTACATCTTGCTCCAAAAAATTGCATTTGTTTACCTATTTTCATAGCAGAAACACAACAAGCAATAGCATAGTCATCGCCATAGTATTCACGCATTACATCGTCGTTTTCATATTGAATAGCATCTGTTTTGATAGACATAGCAGCACAAAACTTTTTAAAGTTTTCCGGCAAATTAACAGAATACAATATTGTCATATTTGGTTCTGGTGAAGCTTTTAAATTGTTAAGCGTATTAAGCATACGATAGCATGACTTTGTTACTAAAGTTCTTCCATCTAAAGCCATACCACCGATAGCTTCTGTTATCCACATAGGATCACCAGCAAACAATTCGTTATATTCAGGTGTACGTAAGTGACGAGCTAGTCTTAAATGTAAGACAAAATCATCGAACAATTCTTGTGCACCTACTTCATCTAAAGTTCCTTCTTTAATATCTCTTTCAATATAAATATCAATGAAAGTAGAAGTACGGCCAAGGCTCATTGCAGCACCGTTCTGATCCTTAACAGCACCCAGATAACCGAAGTACAGCCACTGAATTGCTTCCTGAGCGTTGGTAGCCGGCTTGGAAATATCGAATCCATACCGCTGAGCCATAGCCTTCAGAGCCTTCAGAGCCTTTATCTGTTCTGCGAGTTCTTCTCTCAGACGGATGACTTCTTCTGTCATGGTACCGCAAGTAATTGCCTTCTGATGTTCCTTGTCTTCGATCAGCTTGTCAACACCATACAGTGCAACTCTACGATAGTCGCCGATGATACGACCACGACCGTAAGCATCCGGCAGACCGGTGATGATTGCATTGTGTCTTGCAGAACGCATTTCCGGTGTGTAAACATCGAATACGCCTTCGTTATGAGTCTTCCGGTAATGCTTAAAGATGTAGCTGATTTCCGGATCTACTTCATAGCCATAAGCCTTGCAAGCTTCTTCTGCCATACGGATACCACCGAACGGCTGCAAAGAACGCTTCAGCGGCTTGTCAGTCTGGAAGCCTACGATGGTTTCCTTGTCCTTATCCAAATAGCCTGCTTCGTGGGAATTTACAGTAGATACAATCTTTGTATCCATGTCCAGCACGCCGCCATTTTCCCGTTCTTTCTGGAACAGGTTCAGAACCTCGTTCCACAGTTCGGTTGTTGTAGCAGTCGGGCCAACCAGAAAGCTTTCGTCGCCTTCATACGGTGTGTAGTTCTTCTGAATGAAGTCCCGTACATTTACGTTGGAAGTCCATGCTCCGCCGACGAAGCCTTCCCATTCCTTCTGCATTGTTTCTGCCATGATTTGAATCTCTCCTTTGCAATATTTCAGCAATTCTATTGATTGCAATTGCTCCGCAGCGAAAGGAAAAAATGACACGAATTTCGCCACTCAAAAGAGTGATTTTTTCCGGTTTTTTCGTTCCGCTCTGGTCTGCTTTTATAATAGCACATGTTCTCAATAATGTCAATAGATTTTTGAAAGTTTCCCGTTAAAAATTCTGGATTTCTTGAAAAAATCATGTAAAAAGGAAATGTTTTTCTGAAAAAAACGATAAAAACGAATGTAAAACATGATTTTCGCAAAAAAATGAAAAGTTCAGCCGGAAAATTTCTGGTTTTCCATAGTTCTGAATGCGATAAAAAGCGAGCCTGTCCAAATAATCGGACAGACCCGCTCTTTTCGTTCTTAGAACGGCATGGATGCCATACGGCACTTATGCCAATTCAGCAAAGTACTTAATTGTACGAACCATCTGGCTGGTGTAGCTGTTTTCGTTGTCGTACCAGGAAACAACCTGTACTTCATACAGATCATCAGCAATCTTGGAAACCATGGTCTGAGTTGCATCGAACAGAGAACCGTACTTCATGCCGATAACGTCAGAAGAAACGATCGGTTCTTCATTGTAACCATAGGATTCAGTAGCAGCAGCCTTCATAGCAGCGTTGATGCCTTCCTTGGTTACGTCTGTGCCCTTAACAACAGCAGTCAGGATCGTAGTAGAACCAGTCGGAACCGGTACACGCTGTGCAGAACCGATCAGCTTGCCGTTCAGTTCCGGAATAACCAGACCGATTGCCTTAGCAGCACCAGTGGAGTTCGGAACGATGTTTGCAGCACCAGCTCTTGCTCTTCTCAGGTCGCCCTTTCTGTGCGGACCGTCGAGGATCATCTGGTCACCAGTGTAAGCGTGGATGGTGCTCATGATACCGCTCTGGATCGGAGCGTAGTCATTCAGAGCCTTTGCCATCGGAGCCAGGCAGTTGGTGGTGCAAGATGCAGCAGAGATGATCTTGTCGTCTGTTGTCAGAGTCTTGTGGTTTACATTGTAAACGATAGTCGGCAGATCGTTACCAGCCGGAGCAGAAATAACAACCTTCTTTGCACCTGCATCAATGTGAGCCTGTGCCTTTTCCTTAGAAGTGTAGAAACCTGTGCATTCCAGAACAACGTCAACACCAATTTCGCCCCACGGCAATTCAGCAGCTTTTGCCTTTGCATAGATGGTCAGGGTCTTACCATCAACAGTGATAGTACCTGCTTCATCATCAGCAGAAACAGTGTGCTTGTTTTCGCCGATTCTGCCTGCGTAACCGCCCTGTGCGGTATCATACTTCAGCAGGTGAGCGAGCATAGACGGCTTGGTCAGGTCGTTGATAGCAACAACCTCATAACCTTCAGCACCGAACATCTGTCTGAATGCGAGACGGCCGATCCGGCCAAATCCATTAATAGCAACTTTAACTGACATTTGGAATTACCTCCTAAAAATTTATACTCTTATTGTACACCAAAACGGTGAAAATTGCAAGGTCTTTCTATAAAAAAATTGACATAAAATTATCGTTTCTTCCGCTTTTCTCTATTTTGCACAAATTTCAACATGTTTCCATCTACGTTTTATCGGCAAAAACACATTTGATAGAAATTGTTCTTTTTTTCTCTCTTTATTTTAGGCAGTTTCGGGATATAATAAAAAGAAGTATTTGAACTGCTGCCATGAGAATCTATCTTTTCTTTCAAATTGTGCAGAATCTTTTTCTGTATATGAAGAAAGCATTTCTTTTTCATGCATATTCTGTAAATACTATGACTTTGCCTTTGACAGAAATGACACTCAACAGAAAGGGGTCTGCAATGACGACAGAAACACTGCACTTTTTAAAAGCCCTCTATGCAAACGAAACCCGTCAGGTCTGGGTTTTCGATGAAACGAATACCTGTATTTGGAAAAACGATATTTCCAAGCCGTTACAATCAGAAACTGATTGTCAGGCGTTGCTGAAAACCATAGCTGCGAACAGAGGCAGTCAGTTATTCTGGCATGAATCGCTCCTGTATGCTGCGGAAGTTCAGCAGAGCACAGAACTGCACTGCACCATCTTAAAAATCACAGCCGAGCCAGTCTTGACCAATGTCATGAAAGAAAAAAATTTCCGGGCAATTTGTCAAGAATTTCTCGCCAATCAACGAGAGGCAGTTTTTCAGATTTCCACCATTGCGGAACAGATTTATGATGAAGTGGAATCCAACAACATTGGCGACCTCGAACAGGAAGCGGTTTTCTCCAATTTAAATGATGTCATGCGTGCATGTTGCCACCTGCTGCGGCGTACCAACTATTATGCAGAGTTGGAGAAATATGCAGAATCTGAGAGCATGGCTCTTCAACCGATAGAACTATCTCGACTGTTGTTTGACTTTTCACAAAACTGCAAGGAAACACTGGGACGGAGAATTTCCCTGAAAATACAGGCGGAAACAAAAATCTGGGTGCTCTGCAACGAAGCCCGACTCTGTTTTTCGCTGCTTTGTCTGATGACACAGCTGCTGGCTCAGGGACGGTCAGAATTAACACGGACTGTTTTTCTGCATATCTTTTCTGAGGGAAATACAGCAACCATCTCCATTCAAATGGAAAAATCGAAACATGATTTTCCAGAAACAGAACCTGCGATGCTGTTTTCGTCAAATGAAGAAGTTGCGAAACAGGATTATTATCTTATCCGTGCAGTGCTGGAAAACTTCTGTAAAACGTATAATGCGAATCTGGAATCTACGCAAGCAGACACCAAACAAGGCTACCTGCTAAAAATTCCACTCTACAACGCCAACGCACACAGCAACCTGCAATTACATGCAAACATTCCACGCCGCAGACGCTCCACATTCTTGAACAACTATCAGGTTATGTTGTATGACATTTCCGATTACCGATTTTATTAAATCTAAATAACAAAAACATCCCTGTCGAATCTGACAGGGACGTTTTTTCATCTCATGCAAAAAGAAAATTTCCTTTACAGCTTTTTCTTCTGATTTTCAATCATTGCTACCAAATCATCTACCGATGCAGTATCATAAGAAGACGGTCTGCGAGATGCTGGCTTTGCAGCAGGTCTTGCGGCAGATGGCTTTGCAGTAGTGGAACGCTGCGGTGTTCTGGATGGGGAGGTATTCCGTGTAGCGAACGGGTCGTTGCCAAAGATGTCATCCACATTTGGACGCTTGAATGTACCAGTAGAACTCAAGAACGTCTTAGAACCTGTAGACGAGCTACCAGACGTGGCTTCGTGTGCACCATGGTAAGTCTGTTCCTGCTGCGGTGCTTCCTGTACCGGTTCTGCAACCGGAACATCTGCACCATACTTTCCAACATAGCCATTGTTTTCCGGCTGCTGCGGTGCAACAGATTCATACGGCTGTTCCGGAATCGGCACATTCTTTTGTGCCTGGAACTGCATGGTCTTTGCCTTCTGGAATGCAGAATTTGGATTGACTGCTTTCCGTTCAAAGTTCTGCGAGATGGACGACTTCTTGGTTTCAAATGATGAAGTCTGTGCATTCTGAACAGCCGTATTTCCATAACTTGGATAGCTGCTGTCCATGTTGTAAGAACCTGTGTTATACGTTCCTGTATTACCGCTTCTGGTCTGGTAAGTCGTCTGCGGTACATCGTTTACGAAGTCCTCGTCTTCATAGTCTTCATCATCATAATTGTAGTCTTCTTCGCCCGGCAATTCATCATAGCTTTCTTCAAATGCATATGCATCATCTTCCCGCTTGTTTGCACTTCTGCGTACCAATGCAACAATCAGCAACGCAATCAGCAATACGCAAGGCAGTGCCAGCAGAACAATGATACCGCTGAATCCGGTTGCAAACTGAATAAAGCTGTAAAGCTGTGCACTTTCATAGCGGCAAATACCACGCACACTGTCTACCGTGATTGCTGGTTCTGTACCGATGGTGTCCACCTGCATGGTGGTCGGATAATACTTCATGATGCCCGTTTCTTCATCCGAAGCAATGTTCAGAATCCGGCGGATTGCCATACCTTCCTTGTCCTTATCAGAAGAAGTATCTTCCGGTGCCAATACGCACAAAATCGCATTGTTCTTGGAAAGCGGTTCGCTGCCATCGTATGCCTTACAGATAACAGCTGTTTTTGCATGAATGGATGCACTCGTATCAATCGTGGTTGAACCGTCTGTGCTCGGTTTGACTTCCATGCTGTCTGATTCCATCAGATAGACATAGTTACCAAAAATTTTCGGCGTATCATGCTGCGAGAATAAAACATTCAGCGTCAGCGTGATCAGGACAACGATCAGCAGGAGAACTGCGGCAACGATGCCCAAAATGGATAACGATTTCTTTTTTTTCATGATGTTCCCTTCCTTTGACACAGTTTGTATTTCTCACCTTATTATAACATACTTTTTGGGAAATTTCAATTTCCTTTTTGCTTTTTTTCCGAATTTTTTTACTTTCTGCAAAAGATGCCGATTTTCTGCCGTTTTTGGCAGGAAATAAAGAGATTGCTCTCATTATACCATACTTATTTTTAAATTTCAACTGCAAAATGCAATTTTCAGATATTTTTTTGAAAACCCCTTGACAAATTCAGAAAATATGCTATAATATACTTGTTACTGTGCACCGCACCGAGAAAAAATCTGATAACGTTTTTGCTGGAATAGCTCAGTTGGTAGAGCAGCGCATTCGTAATGCGCAGGTCGCGTGTTCAAGTCACGTTTCCAGCTCCATTTTTTTACCTAAATTTCACCAGTGAACAAGAGCGGACAAGCAAAGAGGGTACAAAGAGGGCAAGCGAACGGACAGGGGGCAATAAGACCATGTGGAACCATTCTGAACCAGAAGATTCTTTTGGCGAACCGCCAAAATCGCACGCAAAAGGAAAAGGCATTGCCTTTGCACTTGTTCCAACCATTTTGCTGCTGACGGGAATCGGATTCCGAATTGCCCGCACTGCTCAAAAAGCAGAACGTCTGATCAACCATCACGCATCCACTACAGTGACAACAACGGCGGTCACAACGCCAACCAAGCCAGCCCGTGCAGCTGCCAAGCAGGTGGAAACCGAACCGGCAACCGCTGCAAAGACTGCCGCTCAGGATGTCCGCAACGGCATTTATACGCCTGGCGACTATGAAGTAGGGGTTGACCTGCCAGCCGGAACATATCTGGCGGTTTATGATGGACCTTCCGGAGATCAGAAGTTCGTGATGCAGATTTCTTCCAGTTCTGACCCGAATGATTCCGATGCAGTTTTGACGAGTCAAACATTTCATCCGAATCAGGTTTATTTTCAGGTAATAGACGGGCAGTTTCTGCACATCTCATGGGCAAACTTTTATGATACCGAACAGGTTTCGATTTCATTAGAACCATTTGTACATGATGGTATGTACCAAGTCGGAAAAGACATTCCGGCAGGCACGTATCAACTGGAACTGGACAAGGGCGAGTATGTTTATCCGGAAACCGCTGGTTACCAGATTTACAGTCAAATGGCTTCTCCGCAGCCGCTCCCCAAATCCAAGGGCAGTTATACGGATTCCATCACCTTGCAGGATGGAGAATATGTACAGTTAGATGATTGTCATTTTCAGCAAAATGCCGGATGATTCCGGTTTTTTGCGGGCGTAGTTTAGTGGTAAAACATCAGCTTCCCAAGCTGAGGTTGCGAGTTCGATTCTCGTCGCCCGCTCCAAATTTTAAGAAACAGTCCGATTTGTTCGGGCTGTTTCTTTTTTCTCTTTACAAACAACGAAAGACCGCTATCGTTTCCACGCCAAACGACAGCGGTCTTTTTTCAATCCCAAATATGCTTGTTTATTCCCTTGTTTTTGATGATTCTATTTTTCTCTCTTTTCAGCCGCCATATTCCGCAATCTGCATTTCTGCCCGTAAAGATTCGATGATTTTCCTGTCTATTTTTATTTTTTCTATTTCAGGGCAAATATTGCATCCCTGCGGTCAGGCTGCTTTCCTCCACCTCCGGCACTGGTACTGCTTCTTCATCAAACAGAATCTCTTTGAAATAGTCTATCTTCTGAAAATCTGCACTGACTGTTTCCCGTTTCAAAGCAATCCACTGTTCCATATCAATCAAATAGCGTGTGATACTGCCGTCTTCATATTTTCCGACCAGATAGCAATCTCGGTTCAGATAAGAAACCGTTCCAAATACAAATAAATTCTGGGGGACAACGACTCCTTCCAAATCTTCGCTGCGTGCCGAAAATTCCCGTCCCAAATAAAAAATGCCATCTTCAAAAACAGTTCCATCTACCAACATATTAACGGCTGTATCATAATTCGTCCACTCGTCCGTACCTGCATCTAAAACCGTATAGCACTGCAAATCCGGATAAATGGTATACCAGTTGTTCGCTGTCCAGACCTGCTCCATGGAAAGTTTTTGTAGGTTTGCATAGATGTATTCCCATGTCGCCGCTTCCCTGCTGTCGCTCTGGGAATCCGGCGGTGACTCTACAGTCCGCAGAACATCTTTGGTTTTGGTTGCCAAGTCAATCTGAAAGGTCGTTAGGCTGCGAATCTCCTCAATTGTTCCTGTTCCATCGGATGACATCCCTGTGTAGGAACCCACCAGCGAACCAGAAACCTGCTGAAAGGAAAACGGCTGGTCTAATAGCTGTGGCTGTAAATCCTGCATCGTTGTATTTTTGGGGTTGTTCGCATCAATTGCAGCTCTGCCCAGCAATTTCCCTGTTGCAGTGCTATTGCCTTCCGATGCATTTTCTCTCTGTGTATTGGGGACAACTGCATGAGAAGCGGCAACTTCTGAGAGCATTTCCGTTAAAATTTCCGGTGTACTGAGAAAATAAGCCTGTCTGTCCAACAAATCCATTTTCCATACACCATCCCCGACATCAAAATACAAAACGCCAGAGAAATCCAGCCAGTCAGAAGAAATCGTAATGGCATAATCCCATGTAAACCGGTCAGTCATCTGTACATTTTCTTCCGCTACATCTGCATCCGAAGAAAGTCCGCTGCTAAAATTGATGCTGTCCGCATTGTCTTGCAAAAAGGTAAACAGTGGCAATAATTCCTCATTGGTGTAGTTTTCATAGGTGCGTTCTGTAATCTGGTCTTCATCCAAAAAAGTAAAACTGCCGGAGGAAATCCAGTCTTTTATAATCGGATAATCTTTGACCGTTCTCACAACGTCCGGAATAGAAATAAACAAATACTGCGTTCCGTTCCATTCTGCTGCTACAACTGTTTCTTCAACGGTTGCTATATCTTTCAAATAGACCTGATAAACTGAAACAGTTGTTGCTCCGTCTGCATCAATCAGCGAACCTTCACCCAACGTGTTTTGTACTTCTACCCTGTCCGGATTGACAACCGCCATTTCCTGCAAATTCTGTCCCTGATACTGCAAAACAAGTGATTGGGTTGCTTTTGGTGTTTCAGATGCTTCCGGAGTCGATTCTGAAGAGGGGACAAAAACTTGTTCTCCGTGTTTCAGATGATAACCAATCACTGTTCCCATACTTAGCAGAAGGACGGCTGCAACCACACCGCCGGAAAATTTCTGCCAAGAACAGCGAATGCGTTTGGATGGCGGTGGTGCAGTTGTGGTGTGCAGGATTTGAATCGAACGGTTCGGCTGCTGCTCCGCAAGAGAGGCTGCTTCTTCTGCATGAATTCGCTGTTGCAGTCGCTGCACCACGGCTTCCGGCGGCTGCATCTGTTCAAACATTCGTTCACATTGCTTTTTATCCATCAACCGTTCCCTCCTCTTCTTGCAGTTGCGTGCGTAGTTGTTCCCTGCCCCGAAGCAGCTGCATCCGAATCGTTCCAGCCCGTTTTCCCAACAACCCTGCAATTTCTTCTGTCCGATATCCCGCAAAGTAGTACAGATACAGCACATTTCGATACATCGGCTTGAGGCTGCAAAGTGCCACAAACAATTGATTATCCTCTGGCAAATCAAACAATACCGGCAGCGGCGTGGTGTCCGTCAGTGGAACGGTTCGCTTCCGGTAGGTACTGCCCGTGATTTTCTTGCAGTAATTACAGGCTGTCCGAATCAGCCATGCTTTCCGATGTTCTTCTTCTCGAAATATTTTGTTTGCCTGAAAATAAGCAAGAAATGTTTCTTGAAAGACATCTTCTGCATCTGCTCGATTTCCGCCAGTTCCCGTCAGTGCAATGCCATAGATGAGATGCTGATAGATCTGAATCACCTGCTGAATCTCCATTGGCTGCACTGCTTCTTCCGGCGAGATGCTTTGCGAGATCTGCAACATATCACTTCCCCCTTTCATCTACAACTACAAGTTTCCAGGCAAAATGTCACACGGTCTGCAAAAAAATTTTTCAGCGATTGCAAACAAAACAGGGAGCGTTTTTCTGCAAAAAACAACTCCCCCTGTTTATGTATTTTTTTAAAATCCTGCTTTTTTTAATTCATCCTGAAAAGCGGGTCTTCGTGGAAATTTTTCCCGCAGTTCCTGCGCCAGCACCTGAGCAGCAATCGGGCTATCCTCTGAAAATTTCTTCAGCTTCTGGCAGACCGCTGCATATTCTGAACGATTTACTGCCGCATCCATTTCTTCCAAAATCCAATCTTCATATAATTCTGTTGCCCGTTCCGCAAAGGGACTGCATTTTAAAGCACTAAAATATAGCAGCAAGTCAGACGGGTCTTTCTCGCAAGCTTCTGCCATCAAGTCCACTCGATTTTCTGCTAATAGAATTTTGCGATACACCTTGATGGGAGCTTCTTTTAACAGCTGTTCGATTTTTACAGATTTCAAATCGAACGGAATCAACGATTTCCACTCCTCATAATAATCCGGTTCGCCACCTTTCAACAACGCTTCGCAAACATCCGCCAGCTTTTCCCGTTCTCCTGTTCTGTGATAGCAGTGATAGCGACATTTCTGCCACTCCTGCAACAAGCCCGGCAATGCTTGGTTTTCATATTCCCCATCCAGTGCCAGCCGTTCCACTGTGCTTTCATCTCCTGCATCAATCGCATTTTGAATTGCCATCCGGCGATATTCTGGGTTAGAAAGATGCCGGTTGATGAAATCGTTCTGTTCCTGCGGTGTTCCATATCGTTTGATAATTTGAAACTGCTGTTCTGCCAGTTCTCTTCTTTCATATTCCGTCGAAACAGCTTGCTGATATTGCAGAAACTCTTCCAACTTTTTTCGATATTCGGGCAAGGCACACAAACACAGCAACGATGAAAATACAAAATGTTCTCCGCTAAGCTTGTCTTTGTGAAATGCATGCAGCAAAGATTGATACACGGCTTCTATTGTTTTTGGGTCTTGCCGATTTACAACGCCCTGTACAATGTTCAAAATGGCATCTGAACAATCTGTAATGCTTTCATATACAACCCAATCCGATTCGCAGCTTCGTTCCTCTAATTTCATTTCCAACAGCTGTACGATGTCTAAAATTGCCTGCACCTTTTTCACATCATCCGCCCAATCCTGCAGGGATTCCAACAGAAATGTAATGGTTTTCTGCAATTCTTTCCATGTTATGCTATTGGAGAAAAAGCGGTTGCAAGTGCGGTTCAGAATGACAAGAAATTCTGTTTCCTGCAACTGTTTTGATACACGCAGCTGCAAATAGTCCCAGAAGCCCCGATTTTCCTTTGCATATTCCATCATCCATGCAATCAGTTCTGTTTTCTCACAGGCAGCCAATTGTTCTGGCAGAGCCTGTTTCTGTTCCGGTTCTTCCACGAACGGAGTATATTCTTCCTGTTCCCGCAATGCATATAAAACCGCTGCCTCATGCTTACAAAATTCTTCCCAATCATAAGGGCAATCACAGGAAATATCAGAAATTTCACCGTTTTCTTCCAGTTCTACAAACACGGTATAGATTTGGCTGCCCTCTACTTCTGCTTCATAATATCCTTCTTCGATGCGATCCAGTGTGATCACATGATGATTTTTGTAGTATTCTTTCCCACGCTCTAAAATTCTCGGGCTGAAATATTCTTCAAAATCTGTTATATTCATACTTATTTTTCTCCCTTCTGTTTCATCGGTTCTACGGATTCTATATGCTTCTGCCCAATTCGATTATAAGCAAAGCTGATACCGAAACACAACAGCCCGCAAATCAAAAATGCTCCTGCCCATAATAGCGGTGTCTGGTAGGACAAATCCAACAACAGCAGCTTACACAAAAAGACCATCATTGCAATCAAGCTATAAATTCGCAGTCCTTTTTGATGGAAATGAAATCCCACCAACAGCATACCAAACGAAAGCAAGGTTAAAAGACCGCTGCTCCATGCAGCTCGCTGGAAAAATGCACCGCTGACCACTGCCCCCAGCAAGGTCATACGAATGCCAAGGTATACACCGACACCATTTCGATTCGGATACTTTCGCAGCAAATACGGCACATTCAACAGGAAAATCAAAACGACAAATGCAGCCAGCAAAATCGTATCCCATGGAATGACAATTGCTGTATCGCTTCCCGTCTGCCGAAACAGCGAGCCGATTGCATGCCAAAATGCTGCAACTGACCGGAACAAGCCCTCCAGCAACAGCAAACACCAGCCCTCTACCATCAGCCAGCCCGTTACGCAAAGCGACAGAATTTCCATGCCTCGATGGGAACGGCAATGGCGAAGATACAAGGTCACAGCAATGTCAATGGCAACCCATGCACCATACTGCAAAGTAATATCATCCAGAACAGAAATTTTTGACAGAATCAGACGAATGCCAAACAAAAACAGCACATATCCCAGATACAGACAGCTATTTTGCTTTCGTACACGCCACATCACAAACAAAGCTGCTTCCAACAGCACCCATCCCAGCAATGCTGGCAAGATGGACAACGGCAACAGCCACAGAAATGCTAAAATACTGCAAATACACGCCATCAGATTTCGCAGAGCGGATTCTTCCTGCTTGCGGTCATAGAGCATCCAAACTGCAACGGCAGTCAGGGCGGACAGCAAATATTTTCCGGTATCCCAAAAGAAAAAGAACCACTGTGCCTGCAACTGCACCAGCAACAAGCCAGACAGAGCTGTAAAGAAATATCCCATTCCGCTTTGCTCTGCCGGACGCATCCGCATGCGATACCAAATCAACTGTGCCAAGGTGTACAGCATTAAAAGAATGCCCTCTGCAAGCAATAGCCCAAACATCGGCGTATGTAGAACTCTTCGCAGTGTCACTGTAAACAAAACCGTGAGAATCAGCAGAGAAACGGCATTGCAAAGCAAGGTAGACAGCTGACAAGCAATTCCGATTCGACGGTCTGCAAACTGATAAAGTGCCGATACCAACACGAAAAAGAAAAAAATCAGTCCAGTTTCCAGTACATTCAGCTGCCGAAACGCAAACAACAACGACAATACGATTCCGCACTGTCCAATCAGGCGGAACAAAGGCACGCTTTTTCGGGACATCCAAAGCACAAACACTGCCCAGAGCAGCAGCATCCCATACATCGCCCATTTTCCAACTACAGAAAAATACCAATAACTCAGGAGAATGGACAAATAGAGAATGCCTGCTCCGCATCCGGCAACGCTCAGGAAAAAGTAGGGATACTTCTTTTTAGAAATCCCGTAAAGTCCCGCAGCGGAAACGCCTGCTCCAATGACGAATAACCCGACCATCTGCAAGATACTGGGCAAAAATGCATATCCAATGAGAATCGCTGCAAAGATAAAAATCGAAGCAAGAATCCCCATGACAATTTTCCCGAACTTCTGTTCCGTATCCATTTGCTGCGGTGGCGGAACAGATTGCATGGTTTGAGCATATGATGTCCACGGGACATTCTGTTGAAAAGAGGGCGGAGGCGGTGTAGGCTGCGTGGTCTGCATCGGCGGAATCTCCGGAGCCGGTGGCGGAATGGTTGGTGGTGTTTCCTGCTGCGGTATGGTGGGCGATACAGACGGCTGTGAGAATGCAGGTGCATTCTTTTCTTGCAACGCCTGTTCCAGCTGAGCAATTCGCTGCTCTAACCGCTGTACTTTTTCTTCTTCTGGCGACAATTTTGTCCCCTCCTGTCTATTTTTTAAGAAAAGTATAACATAGTTTCGGTTCTCTGTCAACGAACATTTCATATTCAGAAGCATCTCGGAAAATCGCTCGAAATACCGTTTCCCTGCACGCTTGTCATCCAAATTCTCCCTTTTCTTGCAGCATCTTCCGCCATCCCTGAAAAAAATCTGGTTTCTTTGCAAATAAGACTTGAAAAAAAAAGAAAAATCCGCTATACTATAATAGTAAATTGCTGACATAGTATCCCCTGTGTCAAACAACGAGAGAGAGAAAGGACGAAACAGGGAAATGGGTGAAATTCTTGTAACTGGCGGTGCAGGGTTCATTGGAACACATACTTGTATTGCTCTTTTACAGGCGGGGTATTCGGTTGTCATTCTGGATAACCTTTGCAATGCCAAACAAGAAAGTCTGCTGCACTTGCAGGAGATTACCGGAAAATCCATACCATTCTATCACATGGATATCCGCAACGCTGACGGTCTGCGTCAGATTTTTCAAACACATCATATTTCTGCCGTGCTGCACTTCGCCGGACTGAAAGCAGTTGGCGAATCGGTACAGCAGCCACTGCGATATTATCAAAATAACATTGGCGGTATGATGACATTATTAGAGGAGTTACAGAAAACCGACTGCCGGACGCTGATTTTTTCTTCTTCCGCTACGGTATACGGAACACAACATACTGCCCCCTATGCGGAAACCGTCACACCACTTTCCGCAAGCAATCCCTACGGGGAAACAAAAATCATCAGCGAACAACTCTTACAAGACCTCTGTCAGGCAGATTCTGACTGGCACATTACAGCACTCCGCTACTTCAATCCGATTGGAGCACATGAAAGCGGACTGCTGGGAGAAGAACCGCATGGTATTCCGAGCAACATTGCACCTTATTTAGCACTGGTTGCAAGCGGTCAGCTGCCTTATTTTCGAGTCTATGGCAACGATTATGACACCCCAGACGGTACTGGTGTTCGGGACTATGTCCATGTCATGGATTTGGCAGAAGGACACGTTTCTGCCCTGCAATACAGCATACAGCACGCTGGCTTCTCGGTATTCAACTTGGGAACAGGCAGCGGTTGCAGTGTATTGGAACTGGCAAATATGTATGAAGCCGTCAGTGGAAAGCCGATTCCCCTGAAAATTTTCCCACGGCGTGCCGGAGATGTGGCAACATCGTATGCTGATGTATCCAAAGCCAAAACCGTGCTGGGATGGACGGCGAAACGCAATCTTCAGCAAATGTGTGCAGACAGCTGGCGGTTTATCCAAAAACAAGCTCAGAAAGGAGCGGATTCCAAATGATTAATAATATTCATTACGAAGAAGCCTTAAACAATATCTTGATTGTCGTCATTGCAGCAGCGGTGGTGCTGGTACTGGTCATGTTGCTGGGGTCGAAAAAAAGCCGATTCCGGAAAAAGCTGAGTACCTTCTTTGCAGATGATACGGTTGGAACGGCAAAACATCCGATGGAATTTAATCGGGAATATTACATCACCGGAGAAAAGAATATGCGGAAGCCTGCCAAGACGAAGGGGGCAACCCGAACTGAAATGGTCATGCTGGTGCAGAAAGTAGATGAACGCCGGCGTACGATTGACCCAAATGGTACATCGAAACTGTACAATGAATACTATGAATTGATTTTCAAGACCCGAAAAGGTGAAATTTTACATATCGTCACCACAAAGGTGGTCTATAAAGAAGTACCATTCAATCAGCAGGGTTCTTTGACGTTCCGTGGAGAACAGTTCGTGAAGTTTAAGTATCTCGGCGGAGAAATCACAGAGGCAAAAACACATTATAATGCGGAAGTTATCAACAAGTAAGGAGTCTTGATTCAGATGGGGTTATTTGGTGCTCTTAATAAAATGTCTGGGTATTCTGCGGACAACATGAACAAGGTATTTGATGAATTCCTGCCTGTAATGGATTCCAAGGCAATTTGTCCAATTGGCATTTCCCTGAAAGCCAAAGGGTTTTTCTCCTCAAAGCCGATTGCTTCTGGATTTGCAACGATTACAAATACCAGTCTTTTTGTTATCTATACGATGATTCCCATCAAAGGCGTTGCGATTTACGATTTCCGCAATGCAAAAAAGTTAGTCATCCGCAATCAGATTGCCAATCAAAAAGTGATTGATGCGAAATTATTGAATCTTCGCACGCATGAATTTGAGGATGTCTGCCTACAAACTGCCCCGAAAATCAATGGCTTTCCGCAACAGGAAACGAACCTCAATCAAATGCTTATCATTTTAAAGCCGTATCTGACAGAATAAAAAACAAAACAGCGTCTGCTCCCGAAAAAGGAACAGACGCTGTTATTTTTTCATCAAAAATTTGCTCAATACGGCACAACAACCGTATCACAAGTATTATTGTCGTCACTGATGGTATGATAAGTTACAACTGCCTCGGCATCTTTCCAGGTAATCCAATAGGAAACCCCGTTGGAATAGACTGCATTTCCATCTGCATCTTCGCTCCAAGTGCCATATTTTGTAAATGGCTGGTATCCATCATCTGTTCCGCCACTTCCAATCAACGTTTTTTCAACGCCATCTGCATCGCAGCGATAAACAGAAACCGTTCCGCTAAGCAAATCCGAGTTCTGTAAAACAACAAGGCTGTGTTTCTGATCGGGAGCATCATAATACAACCAGTCCGCTTCATCTTCCGATGTTTCCCCAAACACTATGAATCCAGCTTTTTCCACTTCTGAAAGCTCTGCCCGTCGAACCGCAGCAAATGCCAGATAATTGGTCAGCTGTTTTCCGCCTGCCTGCTGATAAGAGAGCAGAATTGCCAAAGCCTGATTCTTTTGAATTGCTGTATATTCCAATGGTGCTGCATTTCGCAATTGGAACGAATGAACCACCAAGGTGGATTCCGCAAAAAAAGCATCGTCATATTGCTGTAAATATTCCGGTATCTCATCCGGCTGTAAAATCGTTTCTAAATAGGTTTGCAGTTCCTCTGTGGAATCGATACGAGTTTCTGACCCATCAGAAAAAGCATCATTTCCCGTGACAGCACACCAATTCAAAGTGACCTCTGGTGTGATGGATTGCCATACAACCTGCTCATGGTCTTGCATCTTTGGAATTGCCACCTGCATCCATGCAAATTGCTGGATTCCCGTTGGTTTTTCTTTTTCCCAGATACAACCATAGGAAACCTGCAAGGTTTTTGCATCTGCACCTGTAACCTGACAGGCATATGCCTTCATTGTTTTTCCCATCGGTTTCAACAGCAAAACAGACTCCGCAAAAAAATCGGCATCGTATCGTTCACAGAACGTTTCCCGTTCTGATTCCGTGGTGTATGGGGTCAGATAAGCGGTCAGTTCCTCCACAGAATGAATCTCCACTTCCGGCGGCACGACTCCGGCAGACGATGTGGACAGAATATCCGTTCGATACTGCTGTGTAACCTGCTTTTGCTGCAACAGTATCTGTTTTAAAAGGCAGAGGTCAACAATGTTCACCTGTGCATCTAAATTCAGATCCCATGCAGATTGTTCCTCTGGCATCTCTCCGGCTGTTTTTTGTCTCAGCAAATACAGCTGCATGGAAACCAGATCGGACAAATCAACCGTTCCATCCTGATTGCAATCTCCAACCAGAACGGTTTTTGGCGTTTTCACTTGTTCCGATAACGTTTTCGCCTGTGCAGAGATTCCCAGACCAGAAGTTGCCATTGCAGCACTCAATACCAGTGCAGCGATTTGTTTCTTGTTCATGTTTCTACACCCTTTCTAAATTGTTTCTTTTTCATAAGATAAAAATCCATTTTTATTATAACAAAAATATCATTTTCCGTCAATTGTAAAATACAAAAAAAAGTGTGAACATTTTATATTAAAACAGCGTCTGCTTCCGAAAAAGGAACAGACGCTGTTTTTGAATCGCTTTCACAAATATGTGCTTCTATTTTTCCCTGCACTTCAACTTTATGCACGTCGATAAAATTGCAGGAAAAATGTCTGGAACATCTCCGGAATATATGCATAATGATTGGAATCCGCATAAATTTTGCATTCTGCTGTTGTAACACCATCTGCTTTCAGCCGCTCCATAAGATGTGTGATACCCTCTAAAGTAGAATCATTTTCTCCATAATAAGACGCATAATCTGCATCTTCCTGTTCACCGCCACACACATATAGCGTTTTGTTGAAACTTGTATTCCGGTCAAAATAACCATATTCCGTCTGATATTCTGGTGGGTTCGATTCACTTTCCAGAAAATAAGGTGACCAGAACGCCGGACTGCCGATGATATAATACTGAAACGGCTGATTTTCAAATAAATCGGACTGAAATGCTGCGTAATGCGTGAAAGTACCACCAAGAGAATGCCCATATAAAGCAGACTGAGAAAAATCAATGGAATAAGATGCATTCAAATATGGCATTAGGTTGTCTGTGATAAACGAAAGAAACAGGTCTTTTTTCTCACAAAAATATGTTGCTCTCACCGCATTATCGGTTCCATCTAACTGGAAATCATACCCAATGCTAACTAAAATGACATCTTCCACTGCTTTTTCCTGCATGAGATTCCAGAGTGCAGGATGATCGCCGAACCGCCATACCCCATCTGTCATGACAAACATGGGATATGTTTTTTCTGCATCAAAATCCGGCGGCAGTGTTACATGTATGATGAATGTTGTATCCAGTTCTTCATCATACATAGAAATTTCCTGAACAGAATCTGCAATCGCAGCCACTGCATCCGCATCAAATTCCCATTTGTCTTTGAAATTCTCGCCTGTAGAAGCGGTTTCTATTGGCTCTTCTAAGACTTCATACGTTCCATCCATTACACTTTGAAACAGTACCAGCATATCTGCATATGTTTGGTCTGCCTCTTCCTGTGTCAGTTCCCCAGTTTTTACTTGCTGGTCAAGATAATCCCGATACATTGGCTGGAATGCTTCAAATGTATCTGCATGAATCATTTCTCCTGTATCAGAAGAATAGTCAAGTGCTCCGCCGGTATATCCGTAAGATGGCAAAAAGCCTGTGTAATACCTGCCATCAATCAACGCTCCATGAATGGAGGTAAACGAATTCGATTGATAAAAATCAACCTGCTTTTGATAGTCTTGCTCTGAAAACTGTTCCTGATGTTCTTCCATCCAATTCAAGTAATCCAAGTTATCCCAGAGTTCTACTTCCACAACTGGTTGCTCCGAAGAACTAGCATCTGCTGTATTCTGCCCCAGCAGGGTCAACGCTCCAACGGAAACACGCTTTTGTTCCTGTTCTGACATCTGATTTTGCAGCGTTCCGATTCCTGTTTTCACTTCTTCTGTTGTGAGAGCAGTTGTCTCTGAATGCTGCTGTGATGTGGTTGCTTGACAAGCACAGAGACTCAACAGGCAACCAATCGCAATCCCAATTGTAAAAATTTTTTTCATGTTTCAAAAATTCCTTTCTCTTGAATGCCCTCTTTCCACAAAAATCCACCGTTTTTTATTCCACAACCGTATACATTCCGGCTGCGTCATCTTTCAACACGTGTTCCAGAACCTGTTCCACCTTTACTTTCAACGCTTTCTGTCCCATGTTGATTTCAATGACATCGCCCACTTTTACATCATACGATGCACGGGCAACCTTTCCATTTACCAGCACCTTTTCTGCATCACACGCTTCATTTGCAACGGTTCTCCGCTTAATCAAACGGGAAACTTTCAAATATTTATCCAATCGCATCGGTCTTTGCTCCTTTCGCCTGCTGCCAGAATGTTTCGAGTTCTTCCGGCGAGCAATCTTTCATCTTCTTTCCTGCTGCGGTTGCTGCCTGCTCCACTTTTGCAAAACGGCGAATAAATTTCTCCGTTGCAGCGGTCAAGGTTTCTTCTGCATCGACATCCAACGCTCTCGCCAGATTCGTACAAGAAAACAGCAAATCGCCCAGTTCTTCCGCAGCTGCATCGGAGTCCTTTGCCTGAATAGCTTCCTGCAACTCGGTCACTTCTGACTGCAACTTTGCAAAGGTATCCGCTGTATTTGCAAAATCAAATCCCGATTTTGCAGCCCGTTTTCCGACTTTCTGTGCTCGCATCAACGCCGGCAGAGAAACGGCAACGCTCTCCAGTGTTTCGGTGTATGTGGTCTGTCCCTTGGTCTGCTGTTTGACCTGCTCCCAGCTATTCACAGCTTCGTCAGTATTGCCTGCCTGCACATTGCTGAATACGTGCGGATGGCGGATAATCAGCTTTCTGCAAACTTCGTCACAAACATCATCAAAATCAAAGTTGCCCTGCTCCCGTTCCATCTGTGCATGGAAGACTACCTGCATTAAAACATCGCCCAATTCTTCCCGCATCAAGGCAGTATCGTTCTTGTCAATCGCTTCAATGACTTCATAAACCTCTTCAATGAAGTTCATGCGGATGGATTCATGGGTCTGCACCTTGTCCCACGGGCAGCCATCCGGCAATCGCAACATCCGAATGACTTCGATTAAATCGTTGATATCATAGCGTTCTTTCTGTGGATATGTCATCATGATTTCTGTTCCTCTCTTTCGATTGATTCTGTAAAAAATCAAACAGGACAGTACGAAACTGTCGCCGTGCTGTCCTGTTCTTCCAATCGAACCGGATTTTTTAATCCCATTCGATTTCGTCTTCTGTTGTCCTCAGAATCTGATAAATCTGCTCCGGATGTGCCAATAATGCATGGAGCAAATCGGCAAGCTGCAAGGCTTTCTGATGATTTTTCGGAGTTGCTGTTTCATAATAAGCTGCATACATGCCGGCTTCTGCATCTGATTCTAACCCCTCCAATAAATCCGGTGCATACTGCTCCAAATAATATTGAAAGAAAATCGCCCAGTTTTCCCCGTTCATATATGCTTCTTCCTGAATCTCCTGCATCATTTCCCCGATTTGCAGCACAGCGTCCTGCTGAACATCCAGAGAAATTTGAATGCCATCTTCATTCGATAAAACAGTTACCAAATCCTGCATATTCTTTCTCCTTATCGCGCGTCTACAAAGCCAACCTTGTGGTAAACCTTGCTGACAATTCGCTGCGAATATGCCAGTGCCTTGGCTGCACCATCGGTATAGCACTGCTTCAGATATGCCTTGTCGGCAAACAATCTCTTAAATTCATCCTGAATCGGCTGCAAGTGGTCTGCAACGGTTTCGCCAACTGCCATCTTGAAATCACCGTAGCCCTTGCCGGCAAATTCCTGTTCGATTGCAGCATAATCCTTACCTGTCAGGCTGGAATAAATCGTCATCAAATTGTTGATGCCGTCCTTGCCCTCTGCATAACGAACCGTGCTATCACTATCCGTTACGGCACGCTTGAACTTCCGGATAATCGTATCTCGGTCATCCAGAATCAAGATGCAAGCATTCGGGTTTTCATCGGATTTGGACATCTTCTTTGTTGGCTCTTGCAAAGACATCACCTTTGCACCAACCGGCGGAATATACGGTTCTGGCAGGGTGAAGAATTCGCCATACCGCTGATTGAACCGCTGTGCAATGTTTCTGGTCAATTCCAAATGCTGCTTCTGGTCAACACCAACCGGCACTAAATCGGCATTATATGCCAGAATATCGGCTGCCATCAGAACCGGATAGGTAAACAGCCCTGCATTGACATCATCGGCATGCTTGGCACTCTTGTCCTTGAACTGGGTCATTCTGGACAGTTCGCCAAACTGGGTATTACAACCTAAAATCCAGCTCAATTCTGCATGGGTTCTGACATGGCTCTGAATGAACAGAATCGACTTTTCCAAATCAATGCCGCATGCCAGCAGCAATGCATATGCCTGCAAGGTGTTCTGCCGCAGCTTTGCCGGATCTTGCCGAACGGTAATCGCATGCATATCAACAACACTGTATACACAGCGATATTCATCCTGCAATGGCCCCCAGTTCCGAATTGCACCGATATAGTTGCCCAGTGTAAATGTACCAGTCGGCTGAATGCCGCTGAAAATTAACTTCTTTTTTCCTTCTTCCATTGTGGATACCTTCTTTTTTAAATTTTACTCCATGCGGATGCTTCGCTTACTTGCCAGCGTTGGAACGATCCTTTACCTGTGCGTTCCGCAGTGCACCCATTACCTGCTGATACAGGTAGAAGAATGATTGCATTTCCTTGGATTCGTTCGGCAGGTTTGCCAGCCGCAAATCCTTCTTATAGATACCATTCTTGCTGATGAGATAAATATAGTGATGCTGTGCATTCGGCAGGTCGGTTGCAGTGGTCTTAACCGCTTCCGGCAGCAATCTTGGAGCACTGGCAACAGCAATCCGAGCCGGCTGTGCAACGGTCTGATACTTCTGTGCAGCACCGATGTATTCTGCACCATTGTTGAAGTAGAGGTTTGCTGCACCGTTGATGTACATTACCAATGTGCCGAGCAGGGTCGGGCTCATCGGCATATCGACAACAACACCATAAATGGTGTCTTTGCTGGTGACCAGTTTTCCGAAAATCTTCGGCGGAAAATGCAGAGCTGTGCCTCTTGTTACGATGTATTTTTCAGTGACCATATAACGGTCGAGTGGAGAATGGTTTGTGGTTGCCATGGTTCAAAATTCCTTTCTAATATGCGTTGGTGAACGTCAATTTTTTTAGATTTTATTCCGAGAACAGTTCTTTTGTCATTCTGCCGAGAATGGTAATACCAGTGACAATCTGTTCATCGGTCGGTGTGGAGAAATTCAGACGGAACGAAGTGGTCGGCTGGGACTCGTCTACTAAGAATGCGTTGCCCGGTACGACCGCAATTTTATATTCTGAAACTGCCTTCTTGCAAAATTCTGGCATATCGCAGTCATCCGGCAGTGTACACCAGATAAACAGACCGCCTTCCGGCTTTTTCCATGCAACTTTCTTCGAGAAGCAAGCCTCCATGGTGTCCGCCATCAGCGTGCATTTATGCCGATAAATCTTCCGCAGTCCTTCCAGATGTTCTTGCAAGTCCACATTCTTCAAAAATTCGGAACACATGATCTGTGCCCAGATATTTGTATGAACGTCAGAAACCTGCTTGCAGACAACGACTTTTTGTACCAGTTCCTTTGGTGCACTCAGATAGCCCACCCGGAAACCCGGTGCTAAAATCTTCGAGAATGAACCTGCATACAGAACTCTGCCCTCTGTGTCCATGCTCTTCAGGCTTGGAACGGATTCGCCGGAAATTCGCAGTTCGCCATACGGGTCATCTTCGAGAATAGCAACATTATACTTGCATGCCAGTTCGTAAATGCCCTTTCTCTTTTCGAGCGAAGTCACCCGTCCAGTTGGGTTCTGGAAATTCGGAATGATATAAATCAGCTTGCAATTCGGTTCGGTTTGCAGGGTGTGTTCCAGTGCAGCTAAGTCCATTCCATCTTCTTCGAGCGGAACAGATACCAGATTGACCCCATAAGAACGGAATGCATTCAGCGAACCGATAAAGCTTGGAGCTTCACAAATCAGGGTATCGCCCGGATTCAGCAGCACTTTACAGGAAAGTTCATTTGCCTGCTGTGCACCGGATGTGATAATCAAGTCATCGGTTTCCGGGGAAAAGCAATGCTTTTCGGTCATCCACTGCTTGAGCTGTTCCCGCAATTCCGGATAGCCCTCTGTAATGCTATACTGCATTGCCAGCACCGGATGTTCCCGCAGCAGCTTGCTGGAGAGATCCGCAATCAGTTCAGTTGGAAATGCTTCCGGAGCAGGGTTCCCTGCTGCAAACGAAATCACCCCCGGCATACTCGTAAATTTTAAAATTTCCCGAATCGCAGAAGGCTGTAATTTTGCGACATCATTTGAGAATTGAAATTGCATCGAAAGTCATCCTTTCTCCTTTGAAAAAAATGAATCGCAGCCATCTGCACCGTGTGCAGATTCTGCATTTTATTATTATAGCACATATTTTCTGATTCTGCAACATAATTTTTAAGCAGACCGACAAAAATCACGGAACAGGGATTTCCTGCCACCGTTTTCATGCAAAGGAGATACTTTTTTTGAAAACACAGACATTTCTAAAAGGTTCTTTTATCTTATTTTTCTCCGCTCTCATCACGAAAGCTCTGGGGGCACTCTTTAAAATTCCGCTGACCATGCTGCTCGGCGGAGTGGGGATGGGATATTTTGGATGTGCCTATGGGCTATTTCTGCCCATCTATGCCCTTTCTATTACAGGGCTTTCTACAGCGGTCGCCTCTCTGGTTGCAAAAGAACACGGTGCAGGGCATATTCAGAACGTCCGGAAAATTCGCCGAACCGCACGCCTGCTCTTTGCTGGAGTGGGGCTGCTGCTCAGCGGATTCATCTGGTTGTTTGCAGTGCCGTTTGCCCGTTCCACGGCTGCGGATGCTTCCGCAGCCTATGCCATTCGGATGATGGCACCAGCCGCCTTTTTTGGTTGTCTGGCAGCTGTGGAACGGGGCTATTATGAAGGGCTTTGCAATATGTACCCGACTGCCATTTCACAGGCAGTGGAGTCCATCGCAAAAGTGGCGTGTGGTTTGCTGTTCAGTCACTATGTCTTTACGCATGAAACGCAGGTACTCGCCTATTTTCCAGCTGGCACGCCGATTCTCCCCATTGCAGCGGCAGCAGCCGTGCTGGGTGTCACACTCTCCACTGCCTGCGGCGTCTTGTATTTCTTTTTCCGCAATCTGGGCGGCGATGGGTTGCCAAAGGCTGTATCTTCCTCCGCTTCACTCTCGATTGGCTCGCTCATGCGGTCGCTGTTTCAAATCATGCTGCCCGTTGCATTGGGGTCATTCGTCACAAATCTGACTTCCCTGATTGACTTATGCACCATGATGCGATGTTTCGACCATTTACAGCAGACACAAGCAGCTGCACTCTTTCAAAAGTTCGGAGCAGTTGCAGCAGAAAGCACGTTTCCGGCATTGGTTTACGGAGCATTTTCCGGCATGGCTCTGACGGTATTCAACTTAGTGCCATCCGTCACCAATATGTTTGGAAAATCTGTTTTGCCGTGTGCTGCACAATCTTGGGCAAAGGGACAAAAAGAAGCTGTCCAGAAACAGTTGCAATCTGTTCTGTTTTTAACAGCACTGATTGCACTTCCAGCAGCTGGCGGATTGTTTTGTCTGTCCGATTCTATCTTGACGCTGCTCTATCCGGGACAGGAAACCGCTTGCCGCATTGCTGCGGAATCACTGCGGTCACTGCTGCCGGGCATGGTGTTTCTCTGCTTTACCATGCCATTATTCAGCATTTTACAGGGCATTGGCAGAGCAGATTTGCCCGTCAAATATATGCTGCCCTGCATTGCCATCAAGCTGCTGGGGAACATCCTCTTCCTGCAAATTCCGGCGTGTTCCCTCTTGGGGGCTGGGCTGTCAACCAGTCTTTGCTATGCTCTGCTGTTCGGCATGACGCTTTTCTCCCTCTGTCGGATGCTGGGGATGTCCCTCCGTGGATTAAAGCCCATTCTTCCACTGTGCTATGCAGCGACAATGAGCATCACGACTGCGTATCTGTTCCGAAATCTGACTCGAGCGATGCCGTTGCCCGTTATGCTGCTGTGCAGCGTTGGCAGTGCAGTTGTGATGTACGGGGTTGTACTATTGTTGCTGGAAAAGACCGCAAACCGTCTGCGGGAGGGGCTTTGTTTGCGGATGGTTTAAGGCTTGCCCACAGTTCACCTGTGGCGGAATTTTGCTTTCTCCTGCTCTTTTCATACATCCATTTGATTTGCCAGTTGACAGCATTCCAAAATTACGATATAATATACGGTATGTGAGCAGTTGGAGCTTCAAGCAATCCCACTGCCGGAAATTCATCAAAAAGGAACGGGAACATCGTTATGAAATTAGGTATGGTCGGACTTCCCAACGTCGGGAAAAGTACGTTATTCAATGCATTGACCAATGCAGGGGCAGAATCTGCAAACTATCCATTCTGCACCATCGAAAAAAATGTTGGTATCGTTTCAGTACCGGATAGCCGTCTGGATGAACTGGCAAAAATCTATGAACCGGATAAATTCACCCCGGCAACCCTCGAATTTGTTGACATCGCTGGTCTGGTAAAGGGTGCTTCTAAGGGCGAAGGTCTGGGCAATAAATTCCTCGGAGATATTCGGGAAGTGGATGCGATTGTCCACGTTGTCCGCTGCTTTGAGGATGTCAACATTGTTCATGTTGACGGCAGCATCAACCCGGCAAGAGATATTGAAACCATCAATTTGGAATTGATTTTTGCCGATTTGGATATGTTGAACCGCCGAATCGACCGTGTAAAGAAAGCCCTCAAGGGGGACAAAAAGCTGCAAAATCAGCTGGACTTCCTGGAACAGCTCAAGGCTCACCTCGAAGAGGGAAAATCTGCACGTGCATTCGATATGACCGAAAAAGAACAGGAATGGCTGAAAGAAACACCGCTGCTCTCCGCAAAGCCGGTAATTTATGCAGCAAACCTCTGTGAAAAGGATTTCTCCGGCGATTTGGCAGAACATCCGCATTATCAGACCGTTTGCAAGATTGCAGCAGAAGAACACGCAGCCGTTCTGCCGATTTGTGCAAAAATCGAAGCAGAAATTTCCGACTTGGAAGATGACGAAAAGGAAATGTTCCTCTCGGAAATGGGCTTGGAAGAATCCGGCTTGAACCGTATCATTCGGGAGGGTTACAGCCTGCTCGGATTGATTTCTTATCTGACTGCCGGAAAGCCGGAAGTGCGTGCATGGACGATTCGCAAGGGCACGAAAGCTCCGCAGGCAGCCGGAAAGATTCACACCGACTTTGAAAAGGGCTTTATCCGTGCAGAAGTTGTCTCGTTCGATGACTTCATGGCGTGCGGTGGCTCTATGGCAGCAGCAAAAGAAAAGGGCGTTGTTCGCCTCGAAGGAAAAGATTATGTGATGCAGGATGGTGACATTGTACTGTTCCGCTTCAATGTATAATCCACTGATTTTACAGATACTTTTACTTTAACAGCCTAATCGCAAAAATCGGCTTTCAGAATGCGTTTCTGAAAGCCGATTTTTTGTGATATTCTTCAATTGAACTGATAGGGAACAGTCGGCAAATGAGCGTGTTCCGTTACCATGTTCTGAAAGTCCCGAAAGAAATCCGTATAGAGGTCTTTCGACAAACTTTCTTTCAAGTATACAAACTGAAAATTTCCCCAGAGAAAAAAATCATCCATCTGCAAGCGTTGCAACCGCCGATTCTGAACGTCTTCCCGTACATTGGATTCAAACAGAATCGAAACGCCAATTTGCTGTGCCAACATCTCCCGTATCATCGTAATGCTGTTTACCACAATCACCCGTTCAAAGTCCGTCAGTGCCATGCTGCGAGAATTCAGCCAGTGCATGATAATTTCTCGCAGACCAGAGCCTTCCGGCGGCAGCAGTAAGGTTTCCTTTAGAATCGCAGAAACCGACCGCCCATATAATCGGGCTGCAGTGGCTGGGTCAGATACCAGCGTCAATTGTTCCTGATGATAAATATGCTGCTCAAAAATCGAACCATTCAAAAAGAACTGCTCCGAAAAAACTACATCCAGCGTTCCATTCGCCAGATTTCCCCGTAGCTGCTGCATATCATCTACTAGAAACTGAAAGTGAATCTCGGCATTTTTCCGAATATAGGCTGCCAGATATTTCGGCACAAACGACTCACTCACCGAGGGTGTCATTCCAATTCGCAGATGCTTTCCGTTCGCCATCTGTTCAATATAGGATTCAATCTCTTTCTCGTTGGTCATAATACCAACTTCTTTTTGATAAAGATATCTGCCCTCTTTCGTCAGTTTCAGGTTTCTGCCCTCAAAGTAAAACAAATCACATCCATAATGCTGTTCCAATGCTTTGATATGCTGGCTGACAGAGGGCTGAGAGATGTGTAATTGTTCTGCCGTTTTGGTATAGCTTCTGGTTTCACACAGAGAAATAAAGGTATAAATCCGATAATCCAACATCACACAAGCCCCCTCTCACATTGCTTGAACTTGCTTTGCGGAATATTGTCGGTGAATCTCCATCCCTCAAAGTTCCTGTTCTACCCATTCCGACCGTTGCGGTCGACACATCAATGCATAAATCGCATCTTTTGGATTTCCGCCATGGAACAACACTTGGTTCAGCTGTTCGGTAATCGGCATCGAAACGCCCATCTGCTGTGCCAGTGCATAGGCAACTTCACAGCAGTGATAGCCCTCTACTGTGCCAACCTGCTGCACAGCTTCTTCCGGCGAAACGCCTTCTCCAATTAAAATGCCTGCTCGGCGGTTTCGGCTATGCATACTGCAACAAGTTACAATCAGGTCGCCAATTCCGGAAAGTCCTGCAAAGGTTTCCCGCTGACCGCCCATTGCAACCCCTAACTTTGTGATTTCATGCATGCCTCTTGTCATTAGGGCTGCCTTTGTATTATCTCCGCAGCCCAATCCATCACAAATACCAGCACTCAGGGCAATGATATTTTTCAGAGCACCGCCCACTTCACAGCCAATGATGTCCGAATTGCGGTATAACCGCAGCGTTTCACTGCTCATGGTTTTCTGCACATATTCCGCCGCCTGCAAATCTTTAGAGGCAGCCACGACTGTTGTCGGTACATTCCGTGCGACTTCCTCCGCATGGGATGGACCTGTAATCGTGACAATCGGCAGGTGTGGCAGTTCCTCCTGCAAAATCTGGCTCATGGTGTAATGCGTTCCGGCTTCCAAGCCCTTTCCCGTATTGACAATGACCATTGGTGCATACAAATAAGGGGCTGCCAGCTTTGCGGTGTCACGCAGGAACGAAGACGGAATGCCGAAGATAACCAAATCCGCTCCAGAAATCGCAGCTTCTAAATCTGCGGTCAGCGTAATTTCAGATGGAATCGGAACGCCCGGCAATTTTTGCTTGTGCTCGCCATCTCGCCGAATGGCTTCCAGTTCTTCCGGAAACTTCGACCAGACTTTTACAGCGTGTCCGCTGCGATAAGCGGACAGTGCCAGACTCAGCCCGAAACCGCCAGAACCTAAAATGGTGATGTGTTCCATAGACATGCTCCTCTCTGTCAAGATTTTGGTTTGGTTGCGTCCGCAGAACGATGAAAGGAAAACCGGTTTTCTGTCCCATTTTTCAAGCGTTCCATATTTGAGCGGTGCATGAAGATGACCCATCCGCCCATCAGGGCAGCCATCGCTGTATTCACCAACTGATACCACAGCGGCAATGGTTCTGCCCGAAAATGCTGCATCAAAAACGTAACAATCGGACAACATCCGGCTGCAATCATCGAACTGAGCGAAACATATTTTGACAAAATCAAAACAATTGCAAATACGCCGATTAAAATGCAAAAGACTCGCCAGTCAATGACTAGAAAAACCGATACGCCAACCAGCACACCTTTTCCGCCTTTAAATCCATAATAGAGCGGAAACACATGTCCCAAAATCGCAAAAATACCGGCGATATAACCGACCAGCTGCAAATCTTGGGCATCTGTAAAGCCCACTTGCAGCAAATGAAAAATGCCCTTGCTCAGCAATACGGCAACGATTCCTTTGCCCAAATCACCAATCAGGGTCAGGGCTGCACAGCCCTTTCCAAAACAACGCAGTGTATTCGTCAATCCGGCATTATGGCTGCCGTAATCTCGAATATCTTTCTTCTGAATCAGTTTTCCTACAATAATCGCAGAATTACAGCTGCCCAACAGGTAGGAAACGACAGCTGTCAAGAGAATTGCAATGACAAGCATACTCCTGTCCTTCCTTCCGATTGGTTATGACTGGTCATCCCGATTCCGTTCCCGTACGACAAACCGCACCGGCGTTCCGGTCAGACCGAATGAAGCTCGAATCTGGTTTTCGAGATACCGCTGATAGGAGAAATGGAACAAATCTGCCCGATTTACAAAGACTACAAACGTCGGCGGATTCGTAGACGGCTGTGTCATATAATAAATCTTCAGGCGGCGACCCTTATCCGATGGCGGCTGCACCCGTGTGGTTGCATATGCCAAAATATCATTCAGTGTACCAGTGGTAACACGGATGGAATTCTGCTGGTAAACATCTTTAATCATGCCGAACAGCTTAGAAACACGCTGTCCCGTCTTTGCGGACAGGAACAGGAATGGCACATAAGACATAAAGCTGAAATGTCCCCGCAGTTCTTCTTCAAAGTTCTGCATGGTCTTTCCGTCTTTTTCCACCAAATCCCACTTATTGACGACAACAATGGACGCTTTTCCCTGTTCGTGTGCATATCCGGCAACCTTGGAATCCTGTTCGGTAAAGCCTTCGGTTGCATCAATCACAATCAGGCAAACATCTGCCCGGTCAACTGCCATATAGGCACGCAGAACGCTATACTGTTCAATTTTTTCCGTTACCTTGGATTTTCTCCGGATTCCGGCGGTATCAATCAGAACGAACTTGCCCTCTTCATTTTCCACAGTTGTATCCGTTGCATCACGGGTTGTTCCAGCAACATTCGACACAATCACACGCTGTTCCCCAGCAATACGGTTGACCAGAGAAGACTTGCCGACATTCGGTTTCCCAATAATGGCGACCCGAATCGCATCGTCCTGTTCTTCCAGTTCCGATTCTGGCGGAAGAGCATCATAGACCGCATCCAGCATATCACCGCTGCCGTGACCATGTTCCGCAGAAACCGGAAACGGATCGCCGAGTCCCAGATTATAGAACTCATAGAGTTCCATCGGCGGTTCACCGATTTTATCACATTTATTGACTGCTAAAATAATGGGTTTTCCGCTCTTTTGCAGCATATTTGCAACAGCACTATCATCCGCCGTGACACCACAGCGAACATCTGTCACTAAAATAATAACATCTGCCTGTTCAATGGCAAGCTGTGCCTGTTCTCGCATCTGCTTCAGAATCACATCTTCTGTGGTTGGCTCAATCCCGCCTGTATCCACAATCATAAAGGCACGGTCCCGCCATTCACATTTTGCATAAATGCGGTCACGGGTCACGCCCGGCGTATTTTCAACAATGGAAAGCCGCTTTCCAATCAGCTTATTAAACAAGGTCGATTTTCCGACATTCGGTCTGCCGACCACGGCTACAATTGGTAATGCCACTGGCATCCACTCCCTTCCGTTTTTTCGATTGCTTTTGTGCTGATTTCGTATTTCAATCCACGGTCAGTCATTTTGCGGAGTCTGACCGTGTTTCACTATATGTCAGTGGGGATACCGATTGCACGCCGTCCACCACTGCCGTTTCGGTTCTTTTTCATAATTCCTCTTCTAGCTTCGCTTATACGGAGAAGAAGGAGATTTCTTCCTTTATTTGTTGAAAAAAAGGAGAGGCGAAACCATTCCGCCTCTCCCCCTCAACGTAGGTTGCTTATTCAGCGTCCATCTTCAATACAGCAACACCCTTATAATATCCGCAGCTCTTGCAGACCTTATGCGGTGCTTTGTATGCTCCGCAATGATCACAAGTTGTCATTGCCGGTGCATCCAGCTTCCATACAGCAGAACGTCTCTTATCCCGTCTTGCCTTAGAAACCTTTCTCTTCGGTACAGCCATCGTTGGCACCTCCTTTTTCCTTCAGACAGTCGCAGTCTGTGACGTTTCGGTCACATCCGCAAATATCGCACAAACCCTTGCAGTCCTCCCGGCAAAGCAACTTTGTCGGCAGCATCAGCAACAAGTCTGAGATTGCTGTCTCATTCAAATCTATCTTGTCATTTTCAGCAACCAAATAGGCATCATACGCCGGATTGTCACTGTGTAATGACGGTACAACGGTGTGAGAAAATGTATACGAAAAGGAAGGGGTAAACGGCTTGAGGCAACGGTCACAGACCGCATCCAAACGGCAGGACACCTGATAATTCAAGGTCACAATTCCAGCACGATTTACGAATTCGCCTTCTACAGCAATCGGCTCTGCAAATGTATATCCATGTACATCTTCCAACTCCGAAAGCGGGATGGAATACGAGACCGGCAAATGCATTCCGGTTACCTGAAAGATTTCCCGAAGCTGTAATTTCATAGTCTTTTCCTGTCTTTCCTTTCACACACTGCAACAATCATTATATACTACTTCTGCGTCAATTGTCAAGCTTTTTTTTCAAAAACCTGTAAAAAGCTGCTTAGTCCAAGAACTTTGTTACGCTGGACGGCAGTTCTGCATTGTCAGCGGAAACAGTAAATGCAACGGTTACATCTTCGCCAGTCAGCTTGTCCAGCTTGCCCAGCATCAGACCGAATTCATCGAAATCAGCACCAGCGATCCGGAAAATACCGTCTACGAAGATTTCCTTGATGTCGTAGTTGCCAGCCAGCATACCAGCAACGAAGCCATAGAATGCTGCGAAGCTGTCGATTGCGAACTGTTCTGCATCACACCATCTTACCTTGTAGCTGATGGAACGGCGGAGGGTTTCTCCCTTTTCTACGCAAACGAGGCATCCGTTGGTGTCCTTCACAGCGTTGTTGATCTGGTCGATCAGAATCTTTGTCTTGCCGCTGCCCTTTTTACCTGTAATCAACTTTATCATAAATAAGCTCCTTTCATGTCAGAAGACATTGTTTTTTCGGAAATGGGGTTTAGTTCAGCTTTGCTTCGAGTTCAGCCTTGCGGTCTTCATAACCCGGCTTGCCCAGCAGAGCGAACATATTCTTCTTATAGCTTTCTACACCCGGCTGGTTGAACGGATTCACGCCCAGCAGATAACCGGAAATTGCACAAGCCTTTTCAAAGAAGTAAATCAAATAGCCGAGGCTCTTTTCGGATGTGTCATCCAGTTCCAGAATCATATTCGGAACGCCGCCTTCGGTGTGTGCCAGAATAACGCCTTCGAGTGCCTTACGGTTTACAACAGACATATTCTGATTGGTGAGGAAGTTCAGTCCATCCAGATTTTCTGCATCCGGTTCGAGGAAGAAGTCCTGCTTCGGCTTCTTGATGTCTACAACGGTTTCAAACAGGATTCTGGAACCTTCCTGAATATACTGACCCATGGAGTGCAGGTCGGTGGAGAATACGCCAGCTGCCGGATAAATACCCTTGTTGTCCTTGCCTTCGCTTTCGCCGAACAGTTGCTTATACCATTCTGACATCATCACAAAGTTCGGGTCATAGGAAACCAGCATTTCTACGGACTTGCCCTTCCGATACAGGATGTTCCGCAGTGCAGCGTACTTGTAGCAGTCATTATTTTCAAAGTCTGCCATGTAGTCCTTCTGAGCCTGAGCAGCACCGTCCATCAGAGCCTGAATGTCGCAGCCTGCAACTGCAATCGGCAGCAGACCAACCGCAGTCAGAACCGAATACCGTCCGCCAACATCATCCGGAACAACGAAGGTTTCATAGCCTTCTGTATCAGACAGGTTCTTCAAAGTACCCTTTGCCTTGTCAGTAGTTGCAAAGATTCTATCCTTTGCACCTTCCTTGCCATACTTTTCTTCTACCAGCTTCTTGAACACACGGAATGCCAGAGCTGGTTCTGTGGTTGTACCGGACTTGGAAATGACATTGACAGAAATGTCCTTGCCTTCACAGATTGCCAGTACTTCCTGCAAGTAAGACGGATTGATGTTGTTGCCGACATAATAAATGTCCGGTGTATCTTTCTTCTTGTTGTTGTAGAACGTAGACTGTAAGAATTCAATTGCAGCCCGTGCACCCAGATAAGAACCGCCGATCCCGATGACAATCAAAATATCGGAATTGCTCTGAATCTTCTTTGCAGCAGCCTGAATTCTTGCAAATTCTTCCTTGTCATAGTCGGTCGGCAGTGTCAGCCAACCCAGGAAATCATTGCCCAGACCAGTCTTGTCGTGCAGAACTTTTGCACAAGCGTTGACAGCCGGTGCAATTCCAGTCAGTTCGTCTTCGCCTACGAAAGAAGCGAGATATTTGGTATTCAACTTTAAAGCCATAACTACATTCCCTCCATTTTTATAAAAGGGTACGTTCGTACTCTGCACAGGGCAGGGCACTCCCCCACCAATTTATCATATCCATCATACTATATTTTCGCACGAATTGCAAGAGAAATCCGGATTCTTGTATTTTTTCTACAAAATTGAACATTAAAATTTAAGCATTTTGACCGTAATTTTGGCAAAAGCACGAGAAAATGTCATGGCTTCCACGGGTTCTGTTGTCACCAATGCGGTTTCATATAGCATCGTATCACCATTATAAAAGGCAACGCTTCCGATTTTTCTGCCCTTCTGTACGGGTGCTTCGATGTAAGACGGGAGCTGCAAAACCGCTGTCAAATCCGGTTCGGCTTTCGGAACAACCACACCATGCACGTCATCTGCCGTGAACCGCACTGCTGTTGAAACGCCACCCTTTACGGTCAGCGGTTTCAAGAACTCATCGGAAAACAATGGCTGCATCACCCGATACTGGGAAAAGCCTGCTTTCAACAGCTGCTTGACATCTGCAAATCGCTGGTCTTCCGTACCGTTCAGAACAACTGCAATACAAGTCATTCCGTTTCGGGTTGCTCCCTCCGCCAGACACCAGCCGGACTGCTCGGTATGGCTCGCTTTAAAGCCAATATGCCCTTCATACGTACGGGAAAACGTATTCTCATTGACAAGTTCCGTTGCTTCTCCCCGCAAAAAATCCCGCCACGTCTGAAAATAGGGCTGCAAGGTTTCATATTCCGCCAATCTCTGGCACAGTTTCGCCAAATCCCGTGCAGTTGTGCACTGTTTTTCATCATCATAGCCCTGCGGATTCGTGAAAATCGTCTGATGCATACCGAGGTCAAATGCACGGGCGTTCATCTCCATCACAAACGCCGGAACGCTGCCGCTCACACCCTCCGCTAGCACGGCTGCGGCATCGTTGGCGTTTCCGATAATCACCGCTTTCAACAAGTCCGAAACCGTCATGGTTTCCCCAGCGGTTAGCCAGACCGTTGCCCCCTCGCAGGTGTTCACCACGTCCGAGGCTGTCAGCACGGTGTCCAGAGTCCATGCACCGGATTCCAGCTGTTCTGCGGCTAGCAAAACCGTCATCAGCTTTGCCATCATGCCCATCGGCAGCGGAACGTCTGCCTGCTCTTCCGCCAGCACTGTTCCGCTCTCCTGTTCCATCAATACATAAGCCTGTGCCTGAATGGGTTCTGCAAGATTTGCCGCCTGCACTGGCAGCCGCACCAACAGCAGACACAGCCAGATGCCTGCCAGCCATCCGGCAATGATTTTTCGCATCGCACGTTCTCCTCTCCCTGTTCCCGTCAGATAGATTCCTGTGCTATCTTATGCGAAAATCAGAGAAAACAGACATCAGACAGAAAAAGAGCGGCAATTGCTTGCCGCTCTTCTCCCTCTTACTATTCTACTCAATCTTTGAATGACAACTTACTTTACAATAAACTTGTCGATTGCCTTAATCAATGCTTCCGGATCTTCAGTGTGTGCCTGCAGCTTGATCGGCTTTGACAAGTCCAGACTGAAAATACCCATGATAGACTTTGCATCAACTGCATACCGACCAGACACCAAATCGATGTCATAATTAAACAGCATTACGGTGTTTACAAAATCCTTTACATCATTGATTGCCTGCAGAGAAATCGTTGTTTCATACATGATGCATAACCTCCTTGCCCCAACTAAAATTTTATAGGGTTTGCTGTCCAGAACGAATCAACAGCTTGCGATGGAACTGTCGCTTTCCGTTCTGTTAAGCATAGTATACTACATTTTTTTTTTTTTGTCAAGATGGTTGCTTTATTTTCGTGATTATAGTATAATAGGTGCGGAATGCGTCTCCTTTTTTTTATTCACACCCACTAAACTATGTGGAATTTCTGTGACAATCCACAAAAATTCAATTCACATTCCAACCGATTTCTACCAGTTTTCAACGTATTTTTCCCCATCTGCACGCATTTCCAAAGGAGGATTTTTTCGCTTGAATTGTTATTTTTTTACCTTTGGCTGTAAAGTCAACAGCTGCGAAACTGCTGGAATGGAGGCAATTTTTCAGGCTGCCGGATACACCATCACCACCCAGCCGGAACAGGCGGATGTGATTATATTAAACACCTGCACCGTCACCGCCTCCGGCGACAGCCGCATGCATACCGCACTCCGCCGTCTGCGTGCCGGAAATCCAGATGCTGTTATGGTGTTGACTGGCTGTTTTGCACAGGCATTTCCGGCAGAAGCTGCTGCCCTGCCAGAAGCAGACCTTGTCATCGGCACACAAGACCGTGACCGCCTGCCGCAACTGGTACAGCAATTTCTCATGGGAAACCGTGCCCCGATGCAGCACATCCCAGCATATACCGGAACAGAGGCATTCGCCTGTCTGCCCCATCACCTGCCAGCTGACCGCACTCGTGCCTTTTTAAAGATTCAAGACGGCTGCAACTGCTTTTGCAGCTACTGCATCATTCCCTATGCAAGAGGTCGCTGCCGCTCCATGCCGCTGGATGTCCTGCAACAGGAAGTTTCTCAGTTTGCAGCAGAGGGCTACACAGAAATTGTGCTCTGCGGTATCAACCTTGCCTTTTACGGGAAAGAATGGGGCGGTTCGCTGCTCGATGCCGTTTCGCTCTGCTGTCAAACATCGGGCATTCAACGGGTGCGGCTGGGTTCGTTAGAGCCAGAACGCATGACAGAAGATTTATTGGATGCACTCGCTGCCCTTCCGGCATTCTGTCCGCAGTTTCATCTCTCTTTACAGAGTGGCTGCGACCACACCTTGAAAGAGATGCACCGCCGCTATACCACACAGGAATACGCTGCCCTCTGTGCAGCCATCCGCAGCCGGTTTCCGGTCTGTGCCATTACAACCGATATTATGGTGGGCTTTCCAGGGGAAACAGATGCTGACTTTGCGGAGTCACTGGCATTTGCAGAATCCATGCAGTTTGCAAAAATTCATGTATTTCGCTACTCGCCTCGCACCGGAACACCGGCTGCCAAACGTACCGACCAGATTCCGGATTCTGTGAAACATACTCGCATGGTTGCCATGCAGCAGCTGGCAGAAACCGCCCGAACTGCCTTTCTCTCCAGCCGCATTGGACTGACATTACCTGTACTGTTTGAACGGGAACGGGACGCTGCATTTCACAACGGACACACGCCGGATTTCACCCCTGTAAAAATTCCTGCGGAAAAAGAGAAAAAAAGTTTGCGTAAATCTATTTTTTATGTTAGAATAGAAGAAAGCGATTCTGCTTGCTGTTTCGGTCACATCGTGCCGAAAGACAATGCAAATTCATCACAAAAGGAGTAATCGTATGTCTGTTTATCGAATTTATGTGGAAAAAAAGCCGGAATTTGCGGTAGAAGCACAGTCTGTGCTGAACGACCTGCAAACTGCTCTTCGGCTGAGTGTTACGGGGGTTCGGATTCTGAACCGCTATGATGCCGACCACCTGACCGAAGAGGCATTTCAAAAAGCCATCCCGACTGTTTTTTCTGAACCAGCGGTCGATGTCACTTATGACACCCTTCCGGAATGTACCGGCAATCAGAGAATGTTTGCTGCCGAATACCTGCCGGGACAGTTTGACCAGCGGGCAGACAGCTGTGAACAGTGTATTCAGATTCTGCTGCAAGGCGAACGCTGTCGGGTTCGCACCGCTCAGATTTATATCATCAGCGGCAATATGACCGATGCAGAATTTCAGCAGATTCAGTCTTATCTGATTAACCCGGTAGAACGCCGGAAGGCTTCTCTCGACAAGCCGGAAACGCTCGATTCCAACTATGAAATCCCGACCGAAGTCAAGACCCTGCACGGGTTCTGTGACCGCACCAAGGAACAGTTGGATGCATTCATTCGGGAATATGGTCTGGCAATGGATCTGGATGACATCCAATTCTGTCAGGATTATTTCAAGAATACCGAACACCGTGATCCAACCATCACGGAAATCCGGATGATTGACACTTACTGGTCTGACCACTGCCGTCACACCACATTCTCCACCAATATTGAACAGGTTGAAATCGGTGCTCCTTATATTCAGAAAACCTATGACGCTTACCTGAACATCCGCCACGAACTGGGCAGAGATGCCAAGCCGATTACCCTCATGGATATGGCAACACTGGCAGTGAAGAAACTCAAGGCAGACGGCAAGCTGAACGATTTGGACGAAAGCGAAGAAATCAATGCTTGTTCTGTGAAAATCAAGGTAGACGTTGCAGGCAAAGAAGAAGACTGGATTCTGATGTTCAAGAACGAAACCCACAACCACCCGACTGAAATTGAACCGTTCGGTGGTGCTGCAACCTGCCTCGGCGGTGCAATCCGTGACCCGCTGTCTGGCCGTTCCTATGTTTATCAGGCTATGCGTGTAACCGGTGCAGCAAATCCGCTCGTTCCGGTCGAAGATACCATTGCCGGCAAGCTGCCGCAGCGGAAAATCACCATCGGTGCTGCAAGCGGTTACAGCTCTTATGGGAACCAGATTGGTCTTGCAACCGGACACGTTTCTGAAGTATACCATCCGGGCTATATGGCAAAGAGAATGGAAATCGGTGCGGTACTCGGTGCAGCTCCGGCAAGCAACATTCGCAGAGAAGCTCCGATTCCAGGCGATGTTGTCATCCTGCTGGGCGGTAAGACCGGACGGGACGGCTGCGGCGGTGCAACTGGTTCTTCCAAGTCCCATACCATTGAATCGTTGGAATCCTGCGGTGCAGAAGTACAAAAGGGGAACGCTCCGGAAGAACGGAAATTGCAGCGGTTGTTCCGTGACCCGTATGTCACCCAGATGATTAAACGCTGCAACGACTTCGGTGCAGGCGGTGTTTCCGTTGCCATCGGCGAACTGACCGATGGTCTGGAAATCGACCTGAACGCTGTTCCAAAGAAGTATGACGGTCTGGACGGTACAGAAATTGCCATCAGTGAATCTCAGGAACGAATGGCAGTGGTTGTTGCCAAGGAAGACGCTGAAAAGTTCTTGCAGGCTGCTGGCAAGGAAAACCTCGAAGCAACCATCGTTGCAGAAGTAAAGGCTGAACCAAGACTGAAAATGCACTGGAATGGCAAGAACATTGTCAACCTGAGCCGGGAATTCCTGAACTCAAACGGTGCTGCAAAATATACCGATGTTGTCATCCCTGCTCCAAAGACGGACGCTCCGGCAGCAATGCCAGACTGTGCAGAAAGCTGGAAGGAACTGCTCTCCAACCTGAATGTTTGCTCGCAAAAGGGTCTGGTAGAAATGTTTGACTCCACCATCGGTGCAGGAACGGTTCTGATGCCGTTCGGCGGTGCTTATCAGCTGACCCCATCTCAGGCAATGGCAGCAAAGATTCCGGTGCTCCGTGGCGAAACAAATACCTGCTCGCTCATGGGCTGGGGTTATAATCCGCTGATCAGCGAACGCAGCCCGTACCACGGTGCAATGTGTGCCGTTGTAGAATCCGTTGCAAAAATCGTTGCAGCAGGCGGTAGCTGGCATCACTGCTGGCTGACTTTCCAGGAATACTTTGAACGGACACAGAACAATCCGGAACGCTGGGGCAAGCCAATGGCAGCCCTGCTCGGTGCATTCCAAGCACAGTTGGAACTCTCCTGCGGTGCAATCGGCGGTAAAGACTCCATGTCTGGTACATTTGAACAGATTGACGTTCCGCCGACGCTCGTTTCCTTCGCTGTTTCCACCGCAAAGGCTGACCATGTTGTTTCCACAGAATTTAAGAACACAGACAGCAAGGTTATTCTCGTAAAGCCAACTTATCTGGAAAATGGTCTGCCGGACTTCGACAGCATTCGTGCTTGCTTCGACCAGGTAGAAGCCATCATTCGAGACAACCGTGCAGCTGCTATCTGGGCAGTAGATTTCGGCGGTGTTGCAGAAGGCATTGCAAAGATGTGCTTTGGTAACTTCATCGGTTTCCGCTTTACCAAGCAGCTGACACCGGAAGAACTGTTCCAGCCATGCTGCGGTGCATTTGTCATTGAATTGAACGGCGATGCAAAGGCAGATGAAACCGTAATTGGTACAACCACCAATGAACAGACCATTGTTTGCCCGAACTACACCATGCAGCTGCCACAGCTTCTGCAAATCTGGGAAAAGAAGCTTGAGCCTGTTTTCCCGTGCAGAATCAAGACCACTACAGAAAAGCCGCCGGTTTACAGCTATAACAATCCGGTTCACCAGTTCTCGACCATTAAGACGGCTCGTCCGAACGTCCTGATTCCGGTATTCCCAGGCACAAACTGCGAATATGACACCGCTAGAATCTTTGAACGGGCTGGTGCAAGAGCAGAAGTCTTTGTCATCCGCAACCTGTCTGCTGCTGCAATTACGGAATCTGTCGAAGCCTTTACCGACCGCATTAAGAATGCCCAGATTATCATGATTCCGGGCGGATTCAGCGGCGGTGACGAACCGGAAGGCAGCGGTAAATTCATTACAGCATTCTTCCGCAACCCGAAGATTATGGATGCTGTTCATAACCTGCTCCAGAATCGGGACGGCTTGATGCTGGGTATCTGCAACGGCTTCCAGGCACTCATTAAGCTGGGTCTTGTTCCGTTCGGTAAGATTGTCGAAATGGAACAGGATGCTCCGACACTGACCTTCAACACGATTGCCCGTCACCAGTCTATGCTGGTAACAACCAGAGTGGCTTCTACCAAGTCCCCGTGGCTGTATGGCTGCGAAGTGGGCGACCTGCACACCGTTGCAATTTCTCACGGCGAAGGTCGGTTCGTTGCTCCGCCGGCACTCATTGAACAGCTGGCAGAAAACGGACAGATTGCAACCCAGTATGTCGATTTGGACGGCAACCCAACTATGGATATTCACTACAACCCGAACACTTCCATGATGGCAATCGAAGGCATTACCTCTCCGGACGGCAGAGTCTTCGGTAAGATGGGACACAGCGAACGAATCGGTACAAACCTCTATCGCAATGTTCCGGGCGAAAAGGATCAGAAAATCTTCCAGAGCGGTGTTGCTTATTTCCGGTAATTTCCGGCAGCACCCCCCTGAAACAAGCAATATACACAAAAGCGGCAGCATTCCTTGCGAGTGCTGCCGTTTCTTGTTGCTTAAAACAAAATAGCGGACAACATTTCTGCTGCCCGCTGTTCTCTCTTAAAAGATAGAGGTTTATTCTTTATTCTTCTGTGTATGGCAAATCGGTAACGCTGCCGACCAAAAACTTCATCAGCACTGTCAAATCGGCTTCTTCTCCAGTAACACCATTTCCGTTGCAGTCAGTTGCTGCCACCTGGGCATCACTCAGCTGTACCACACCTGCCAGATACTTTCCGAAGTAAATCGCATCTAAGATGTCTACTGTACCATCCAGATTGACATCACCGCAAGTATCAGACTCTCCGATGTAGTAATATCCTTGATTGAAGATTCCATACCGTTCTTCTTCTTCATCTGTCAGACCTTCATATTCCTTGTACAGTGCTTTCGCAGCTAAATAATGCTGGTCAAACAGGCTGCCCCGATAGAGATAAACATTATGATAAATGTCTCGATTACCAATAGGTTTCAGATAGTAATTTGTCCAAGCGGTCAGGTCTGTTCCAAGCGGCGGAACAAAATCCTTGTCGATCACAATGGCTTTTGCTACACTCACTAAATCCTGAATGTCTCTCAAGGCACTGCCCTCTTTAGCAGGAACGTCTGTTCCGGAGAGATACAGAACCCGCTTTTCACCATCAAACTTCCAATTTAAACCCTTTTCCGAGCTTCCCTCTGTCATACCATCTTCGGAAGCAACTACGTCTTTTGCAAGACCAGTGGACTCATAAATCCAATGATTGTCCGGATATGAATCCATCGCATTCATCAACTGAAAATAAGCGACAGACTGTTGCTTTACACGGAATGTAAGATAATCATTTGGATTAATTGCATAATCAAAAAGATTACAATTTTTTAAACTCTCTGGAATTGTAACAGTGCAACGTTCACTTTCATTGGAAGGAACATGCTCTCCAAATAAATTCCAACGAGAATATACACCAATCCCTGTAATTCCTTCTTCTATCACGATGTGCTTTGGTTGGTAATTTGGCACAGCATCGTATCCATCCATCCAAGAAGGGCTCGCATTTCCATCTGCTTCTGTCGTGCGAAAATCCTGTATTTCGCCTGTTCCAGAAAATGTCATCGTAGCGGTTGCAACGTCATACGTCCAAGTAACATTATCGCCGCAGCTACCGCTATATGTTGGCAAGTTTGGATTGGTTACAACAAAGTAAGAATATGCAAACGGATTTATTTCATCTTGTGCCAGATACTGCTTTGCATAAGCTTCTTTTACTTCCACACACGCAGTTTGGAACGGTGAGCGATAGTAACAATAAATTCCCTGTGACATACCATTGAAATACTGCAATGCCGGATTATCAACAAATACTTCCTTTAAGTATGTGTAAGTCGCTGGCATTACGGTTTCATTCGGGTCTTCCGGCACAGTAAAGTTTTCATCAAATAAAACTTTATCTGCTGCCTTCATCAACGGCATCAGATGCTGAATCAGATAACTATTCTGGTAATCATCTGTTCCGCTCAAGGTCAACTGTCTAGTTTCATAATCGAACTTCCAAGTCAAACCGGTGTCAGAAGTGCCCTCTGCCGGTACAGCTGGGTTTTCTGCCACGCCGCTGGAATAAATCAGCCAACTCCGATTGGTAAAGTAATTTCTATCTGCAATGGCATGAATATCACAATAAGCTGCAGAACCATCCTTCACATAAACAACGATATTTCTTTCCAAAGAAAGTGCTGTTCCATAATGGAAATCTGTCAGACTTTCCGGCAAGATGATGGTGCAAGGTCTTCCACTGCCTTTCACATCAAACAATCCGTTTTCTTCCGCAAAATCTGGCAAGCTTGTGATGCCCTCTTCCAAGATGACCTTTCTTACATTATAAGTATCAGAAGCCGACAGCCACGGCAATGCTTCACCGCTTGCCTGATAATCCTTAATTGCACCTGTTCCGGAGAATGTAAGGGTCTTTTCTGTTGGATTGTATGTCCATGTGACAGAAGAGCCTTCTGCACTGCAATCACCAGAATAAACAGCCTGTGCTTCTTCTGTTGCGGCAGTTGTTTCTTCCGCAAAAACAGAAACCGGAGCAACCTGTGCAAATGCCAATGTCAAGGCCAAGATTCCAGCCATACATTTCATCGCCTTTTTCATAACACATACCTCCTTAATATGTCCCATTTCCATGAAAAATTACTTTTTATTATAAGCAATAGCAATTCATCTTTAAAAATGCATTTCCTTTTATAGTTTTATTATACTGGAACTTTCGTGAAATGTCAAGCAATTTTTACGTAAAAAATATACAAATTTCCCCGTTAAATTTTATGCAGTTTTTTCGATTTCTCGCTATTTTTTGTCGAATTATAAAAAAATAGCGGACAACATTTCTGCTGCCCGCTGTTCTTTTTATGATGCAAAATCTTCTAATAACCGCCGCAACTCCTGCTCGGTCTGAACGTGAATCCCAGCTTCGATTGCTCCCTGGTCTTCCTCCGGCAGCAGCTGCACCGGCATTTGTAACACCTGATAAGGCTTTTGCTGTTCACCCCGAAAGACTGCCAGATACCCTTCATACTCTCCCAGCACATAATCCACCTGCGGTAAGGTTGAAGATTCCTCTGTCTTTGCCGCTGCCCGTTTATTCTGAATCGACTGCGACAACGCACACAGCACAATCACGGCTGCGATTAAAATGCTCATCAACACCACAGAAACTGCACGATATTTTGTCATACGTCTTTCCTCCTGTTCGGTTTTCCGTCTGATTTTTCGGATAAGTAACAGAAACAGGATTCCCAAAAAAGAAAAATTTATACAGGTTGTATATTTTTCTCGCTTTTTTCAGAAACCACTTAACATCCGACCGGCTTTGTGGTATAATAAAAGAAATATTGCTCGTTTTTCGACCACTGAGCGGCTGAAAATCCTAAAAAATTCTATTTTGGTCACCGCTCCCAAAAAGTCTGATTTTTTTCATCATCAACAGAAAGGATGCACAGCAATGAATCAGGAATCATCCCGCAACCCGAAACACCGTCCGGCTGCGGAAAAAGCCGGAAAACCCCGTGCCGGAGGAACTCCGCCAAAACGGTCATCCGGCAGCCGTCCAACGGCTGCTTCGCACGGAAAATCCCCTGCAAAAAAGCCAACTGCTGCCAGACCAACTGGTACGCAGAATCGAAAACCTGCTGCCAAAAAACCGACAGCAAATACAACCGCAAAACGCCCCATTTCCAAGCCACCTGCAAAGCCAGCTGCCAGAACGACGACTGCAAACCTGCCGGCAAAGAAACCCGTTCCGCCAACACCTCCACCGCCAGACCCCAGAGAACGGGTCATCTATGAGAGCGAAGCGGATGCAGCCCTTTGCAATAAGCCCCCGACGGGAACGCCAGAATATCCGTATTATAATGATGCCCTTCAGGCGGAAAAACCAAAACGGTTTCCAAAACTCCGAAAAGCGTTCTCGATTCTCTGCACCACTCTGGTTTCCCTGTTCCTGATTTGTATCATCACCGGAACGATTGTGGCAACGGGCATGACCGTCTATGTTATGAGTTTCCGAGATGAAGTTTCCAATGTCACCATCGAGGAACTGGAAATGAAAAATAATACCTATGTCTATGCAAACGATTCCAACGGAGAGTTGGTATGCCTTTATAAAGTCAACAACCACACCGAACGAATCCCCGTTACCATCGACCAGATTCCGCAGCACGTCAAGGATGCGTTTGTATCTGCCGAAGATGAACGCTTCTACACGCATGATGGTGTCGATTATCGAAGAACCTTCTACGCTTTCGTAAACATGTTCATTCACATCTATAATACGGATGTCGGCGGTTCGACCATTACCCAGCAGCTGGTTAAAAATATCACGGGCGATGATGTCCAATCTCCAGCCCGAAAAATTCGTGAAATTTTCCGTGCAATGGAACTGGAACAGAATTACAGCAAAGATGAAATTCTGGAAAACTACCTGAACTATATCGGTTTCGGCGGCCCAATCAATGGCGTTCAGCTTGCTTCACAGAAATATTTCGGAAAAGATGTCAGCGAACTGGATATTGCAGAAGCAGCTTCCCTCGCTGCCATTCCAAAAAGCCCGAACACCTTGAACCCGTTTGCTGGTTACGAAGATGAAGCCACAGGCGAATTTATCAACACGGGAAAAGAAGATAACAAAGCCCGTCAGAAATATGTTCTGCTTCAGATGTATGACAACGGTTCGATTACCTATGATGAATATCAGGCAGCCTTGAATGAAGAACTGATTTTCACAGACTCTGATGAATATCAGGAAACCCATCCGGAAGAAGACAACGAATATTTGAGTGCAGAGGCAACCTCTTGGGTTGTAGATACCGCAATCTATGAATTTGCTGACTACCTCGAAAAGACGTACAACCTCACCTCCAACGAAGCCATTGCCCGCATCAATGCTGGCGGCTATCAGATTGCAACGACTGTGGACTTGGATATGCAATCCTATGTTGAAGACAAGTACAAGGATCTGGATAACCTCGTTGGAAACAAAGAGGATGTTGCCCTTTACCTCGACCAGAACGGGGACGGCGACTATTCTACAGACGAAATTCTCTACCCAGAATCTGCATTTGTTGCCATGGACTATGAGGGCAATATTAAGGCAATTGTCGGCAGCATCGGCGAGAAAACAGAGTCCCTCTGCTGGAACTATGCCACCATGGAACCTCGCCAGCCGGGTTCAACCATCAAGCCACTGACCACCTACGGTTTAGCACTCGAAAATGACAAGATTCATTGGGGTTCTACGTTTACAGATGAACCGCTGAAACAGGTAGACGGCGAAGATTGGCCAGCAAACTACAGCAACTCGTATTCGCACAGTTCTGTATTCGCATACGATGCCCTTGCAAAGTCTTTGAATACCGTTCCGGCAAAAATCTGCGATGACCTCGGCACGCAGGCGGTCTTTGATTTTGCAACCGAAAAAATGGGATTGAAACTGGATGACATTTCTACCGACAACGAGAGTGACAACGACCTTGCACCGCTTTCACTGGGTGCGTTAACCTACGGTGTTACCTTGGAAAATCTGGTTTCCAGCTATATTCCATACGGAAACGACGGAACGCATTTTGAACCACACATCATTAAATGGGTAAAACAGGGTGAAGATACCCTCATCTATGAAAATGATGGCAGCCCGAGAAAGGCAGTCAGCAGCGAAACCGCTTATGTCATGAATAAGCTGCTGCAAAATGTTGTTGAAAACGGCACGGGCGACAAGGCAAAGTTACAGAATAAACACGTTGCCGGAAAAACAGGGACAACCGAAAACTGGTATGACTTGACCTTTGTCGGCATGACCGAAGATTTCGTCAGCGGTGTTTGGATTGGATACACCGAACGGCAATCGTTGCCGGAATCCCTTGAATCCGACCAAATCTGGTATAACATCATTGGTGAATACGCTGACCAGTTGGATACAGGTGCAAGCTATCCGAGCAACGATGATGTGGTAGAAGGCTATGTGTGTGCAAAAACCGGTAAAATTGCAGGGTCAAACTGCAAGAAACTGGGTGTCGGCTACTGGAAATCCACAAACGCTCCCGTTTGTGACGGCAACCACTATACTGCTCCAGCAGTTACAACACCATCCAACAACAATCACACAACCAATAATAGCAACAGCAGCGAAAGTTCTGAAAGCTCCAGCAACACCGACCACAGCAGCCAAGGCAATGGCGGAAATGAAAACAATTCCAACAGCTCCGGCGGCGATACCAGCCAGAGCAGCGGCGGTGATTCCGGCGGCGGCAACGCTGGCGGTGACAGTGGCGGAGCATCCTCCGGCGGCGATTCCGGCGGAGAGTCCTCCGAATAAAATCCAATTCGTACAACCCCAAAAAAGAAGCACAGCAACTAAAATGATGTGCTTCTTTTTTCAAAAATCATCTTCTTACAACAGAAAGGAATACCACCATGCAACATACATTTTGGATGTGCTGCCCGTGTCATTTTGGTCTGGAGCATACGCTTCACTTTGAACTGAAAAAACTGGGAGCAGAACAGATTCAAGTACAGGACGGCAGAATCTTATTCCGGGGCGATTATCACCTTTTGGCAATGGCAAACCTCTGTCTTTCCACTGCGGAACGGGTTCTCATTCAACTCGGCAGTTTTCCGGCTTATAACTTCGAGGAGCTCTTTCAAGGCATGAAAAAGCTGCCGCTCGAAGAGTGGATTGGAAAAGATGATGCGTTCCCAGTTAAGGGGCACGCACTGGATTCCAAACTGCACAGCGTTCCGGACTGCCAATCCATCTTGAAAAAGGCAGCTGTAGAACGCCTGCGGCAGAAATACCAGACCAGCTGGTTTTCGGAAAGCGGTGCGGTACATCAGATTCAGTTTTCCATCCGCAAGAATCTCGTAACCATTTATTTAGACAGCTCCGGTGTTGGACTGCATAAGCGAGGTTATCGGAAAAATGCCAACGCTGCCCCCATCAAGGAAACCCTTGCCGCTGGCATTGTTGACTTGGCACGGGTCAAGCAAAATAGTGTCGTCTGTGACCCGTTCTGCGGTAGCGGTACGCTGTTGATTGAGGCAGCTTTTAAAGCGATGCACATTGCCCCGGGCTTGCATCGCCACTTTGCAGCGGAACGCTGGGATTGTATTCCGGCATCTGTCTGGGCAAATGCCCGTGCAGAAGCAATTGCCGCCATTCGGCGAGATACCACCTTTGAAGCATACGGCTTCGACTGCGACCCGGAAGCCATCCGGCTTTCTGAAGAAAACATTCGCAAAGCTGGCGTAAAAACTCGGATTCATGTAATGCAGCAGGACATTGCAGACTTTACAGCCGTTCCAGAACAGATTATCATCTGCAATCCGCCATACGGCGAACGGCTCTTAGATGTACAGGCTGCGGAATCGCTCTATCAGATTATGGGCGGTGTCTTTCCGGCAAACAAGCAGTACCCCTGCTATGTGATTTCTCCAGATGCCAACTTTGAATCCTTCTTCGGCAAACCAGCAACCAAACGGAGAAAGCTCTACAATGGCATGATTCCGTGTCAGCTGTTCTCTTACTACAGCGAATAAATTTTTATAAGACAAGACAAACAGAACTGCCCGATGCACTCTCTCGTGCACGGGCAGTTCTGTTTTTGCAGCATATTACTTTCCGGAACGCTTCTGCTGCTTTCCACAGCCTTTGTCAAATGCTGGATTGCAGCAATAAAAGTTTTTGGAATTTAACTCATCCTGTACCATTCGCATTGCCTCTCCGAACCGCTGAAAATGCACGATTTCCCGCTGCCGGAGAAATTTAATCGGCTCTCGAACGTCTGGGTCATCACACAGACGTAAAATATTTTCATAGGTGCTGCGTGCTTTTTGTTCCGCTGCAAGGTCTTCCGTCAGGTCTGTAATCGGGTCGCCCTTTGACTGAAAATAAGCAGCCGTAAACGGCATACCAGATGCCCCCTGCGGATAAATGCCAGCGGTATGGTCTACGAAATATTCTGCATAGCCGTCTTGCAGAATTTGTTCCGGCGTCATGTCACGGGTCAGCTGGTATAAAATCGCCGATACCATTTCCACATGTGCCAGTTCTTCTGTTGCAATGTCGGTCAAAATTCCCTTGACCTGATTGTTTTTCATGCCATATCGCTGGTGCATATATCGCAGCGAAGCAGCAAGTTCTCCGTCTGGCCCGCCCAGCTGGGAAATAATAAACTTTGCAAGCCGAGGATTTGGCGTTTTAATGTTTACCGGATATTGCAGTTTCTTCTCATACGTCCACATCGCAGTTTGCCTCCTTTTCCCACGGCCACGGTGCATCCACCCAGTTCCAACGCTCTGTTGTGTTGGACTGGCTCGGACGAATCGGGCCATACTTTTCCACATACATCTTCTCGGCTTTCCGCTTCATCTCCAGATGTTTCCGGTACTGTTCCATCGCCCGTTTGCAATTCGGATGCGTATCCAAATACAACTGCAACTCATACAGCGCAAAATCACACTGCTGTAGACTCCGCAACAGCAATTCCTGTTCACGCATGCCGTTCACCTCCCGGACAAAATGGTTTGTACAGCTGCGGGAAAATCGTTCCCTTCGGAAATCCTTCCTCCGCTGAAAAAGTCGTATCCCACTGCTGATATGGCACATACGCCATACCAATCGGCGTTTCCTCCGGCAGCGGTGTCCGCATGCCAGTCTGTTCCGGCGGCTGCGGTGTGTCTTCAAATAAATGGAAGTGATCCCATGCCATTTCTGGCTGGAACTCCAATTCCATTCCCTGATGATTCCATTGCATCAAATACCCCTCACTTTTTCCATGGTTCAGAAACGGTTCTGTTTTCCATCCAACCGCTTCCTATTGCAACATATGCCTCGTATTCCAAAAACGTGACATGCAGAATAGATTTGTACATCCTGCTGTTTTTTCAATTTTGTTTATAGTCAACTTTAACAAAAATATAGGCATTCCACAAAGGAAGTATTTACATTTTGAAAAAAATGTGGTATACTAAACCCATCTGATTTTTTAGAAAGCAATGTGATACTGCTTTCTATTGAGAAATGTTCTTGTTCTATTTAGGGAGGTTTACATTTATGAAACAACACACAGCCAAAAAGGTTCTTGCGGGGCTGCTGGGTGCTGTGCTGCTCAGCACATCCATTCCATTTGCAACCGTGACCGCAGCCGATGCCGAAACCGGTGCAATTATTTACAGCTCGGATTTTGAGGACAGCAGTGCATCGTTACCGTTTACCGGAAGAGGTGGTGTCGAATCTATTTCCATCACCGATAGCCAGGCACACAGCGGTTCTTCTTCCATGATGATATCCGACCGTACCAAGGGCTGGCACGGCCCGCAGCTTTTGCTGGATGACATCTGCGAACCAAACAAAGAATACACCGTCAGTGCTTACGCAAAGGCAGAATGGTACAACAGCATCAAGCTGAGTCTGGAATATACCGATGCTGCCGGCGAACGGCATTACAGCAATCTGGCAACCCAAACTTCTAACGGCGACTGGGCAGAATTTTCCAACATCAAGTTCAGCTTTACCAGCGAAGTTTCTAAGGTTTATGTCTACTTTGAATGCAACGATGCATCCAAACTGTATATTGACGACTTTACCCTCGCAGAAGCTCCAATTATTCCAATTCAGGAAGACATTGCATCCATCAAGGATGTTTATAATGGCTACTTCAAAATCGGTACTGCGATTATGGCTTCCAACTTGGCTTCTCCGTCCTTCATGGATCTGGTAGAAAAGCACTTCAATGAAAGCATTACCTTCGGCAACGAACTGAAGCCAGATTATGTATTGGATCAGGCTGCTTCGCAGGCAAGCGGCGACAATACGAATCCGCAGGTCAACTTCGCACAGGCAGATGCTCTGCTGAAATACTGCGGAGAAAATAAGATTCCGGTTCGTGGTCATACCCTCGTATGGCACAGCCAGACACCAGACTGGTTCTTCAAGGAAAACTTCTCCGATGATGGCGACTGGGTTGACAAGGACACCATGCTCAAGAGAATGGAAAACTACATCAAGAACGTCATGGAAGGTCTGGCAACACAGTATCCAGATGTTGAATTCTATGCTTGGGACGTTGTAAACGAAGCATGGCTGGATGATGGTAATCCTCGAAAGGCTGGCTCCAGCAAGTCTGAAGATTCCAACAGTTCTGCATGGGTTCGGATTTTCGGTGACAACTCATTCATTGAATATGCATTCCAGTATGCAAGAAAATATGCTCCGAAGAACTGCAAACTCTATTACAACGACTTCAACGAATACATGCCAGGCAAAACCACTGCTATCTACAACATGGCAATGGAACTGAAAGAAAAGGGCTTGATCGATGGTATCGGCATGCAGTCCCACTTGGATGTTGGTTTCCCGACTGCTTCCACCTATCGCAAGGCAATCGACAAGTTCGCTTCCACTGGTCTGGATATTCAGGTAACAGAATTGGATATTACCACTTCGGACACCTCTGAAGCAGGTCTGGAAAAGCAGGCTCAGCTGTACAGCGACATCTTCGATATTTACACCGACTATGCAGACAGCATTTCTGCTGTTGTGATCTGGGGCGTTACCGACGACCAGAGCTGGCGTGCAACCAGAGTTCCGCTGCTGTTCGATGAAAACTTCCAGGCAAAACCAGCATATTATTCCATCGTGGACAATGTAGAACCAAAGGTTACAACCACTACAACAACTGAAATCACAACCGGTACAACACCGGCTGAAACCACGACCACAACAGAACCTACATTCTGGCTGGGTGATGTGAATCTGGATGGAACAGTGAATGTACAGGACGTTGTTCTGCTGCAAAAGTATCTGATTCGCAAGGAAACTTTGACCGCTGAACAGGCAAAAGCCGCAGATGTCAATGAAGATGGTGTTGTCAATGTCATTGACCTGTCCCGTCTGAAATTCTTGATGTTCAGAGATTTCTAATTCACAACATCAACCTAAAATCACTCGCATTCAACAGCGTTTTCTCTTCGGGGAAAACGCTGTTTTTCTGTTTCTGTACCTTGCAATGAGTACAGTTTCCATATTAGCACTCTCTATTTGCACTTGTTAGCACTCTTTTTGATTGAGTGCTAAATTTCATCTAATTTTCACAATTGTGTGACACAGTTTTCATATAGCGGCAGTATCCTATAGACAATGAAAGAAAGGAATGAGCCCCATGAGAAGGTATCGGAAATGTTAGTAAGATTCGCAAGAACGAATCAGAAAACCACAGGAATTTGAACGCAGAGCCATCTGCTTTTTTAAGGAGGCATTTTTATGTATACCATGACACCGTTTGAAAAGAAGCATTTTGATTTACTGAATGCATTTCATGATTTTGAAAACGACTTTTTCGCTGGAACTGGCTGGAGTACCTGCAAGGTTGACGTTCGGGATGAGGGCGACAAGTTTGTAATGGAAGCCGAGTTACCGGGATTCGAGAAAGAAGATATTCACCTTGATGTGCAAGGCGATTGCCTGAAACTGTCCGCAGAACATCACACCGATTCTGAAGACAAGGACGATAAGAAAAAGTACATCCGCAAGGAACGCTCTGAAGTGTCTTACCAGAGAAGTTTCGACTTGACTGGCATTGATGCGGAAAAGCTGGATGCAGAATACAAGAATGGCATTCTGTATATTACCCTGCCGAAGCAGCAGCCAGAAGCTCCGACCAGCAAGCGGCTGGAAGTTAAATAACAGATTGCATGATTGATAACGATAGAGAGGGAGGAATTTCTATGTATACCATGACACCGTTTGAAAAGAAACATTTTGATTTGCTGAATGCATTTCACGATTTTGAAAATGATTTTTTTGCGGGAACGGATTTGAGTTCCTGCAAAGTTGACGTTCGAGATGAAGGCGATAAATTCGTGATGGAAGCCGAGTTGCCAGGATTCGAGAAAGACGAAATTCATCTGGATGTACAGGACGATTGCTTAAAGTTGTCCGCAGAACATCACACCGATTCCGAGGACAAGGATGAACAGAAGCATTACATCCGCAAGGAACGTTCTGACATCTCTTATCAGAGAAGTTTCGACTTGACTGGCATTGATGCAGAAAAGCTGGATGCAGAATACAAGAACGGCATTCTGTATATCACCCTGCCGAAACAGCAGCCGGAAACACCGACCAGCAAACGACTGGAAATCAAATAAATCGACTTACTGATTCACAAACATGAAGGAGGAATTACGATGTATGGCTTGACCGCATTTGAACGAGATCCGTTTTCCCTTTTAGACCCATTTTCTGATTTTGATGACCGTTTTGTCAGCAAAGAAACCATTCGCAGCTTCAAAACGGACATTCGAGAAGAAAATGACAAGTTCATCATGGAAGCCGAATTGCCCGGCTTTGAAAAGGGCGAAATTCAACTGGATGTCAACGGCGATACGCTGACGCTGTCCGCTGTTCATCAGCAAGAACAGGTTGACAAGTCCAAGGAACACTACATCTGTCGGGAACGCTCCTATGGTTCTTACCAGCGGCGGTTCGATATTTCCGGCATTGATGCTGACCAAATTGAAGCAGAATACAAAAACGGCATTCTCTATATGGTTCTGCCGAAAAAACAGCCAAAAGTACCAGCAAACAGACGGCTGGAAATTCGATAACGGTTCGGCGATTTTTGCCATATGATTGCTGTAAAAGATTCTACGGTCATCTGCATACACGCCCTCCAAAGTGTTTTGTGATACCGTTTTTATAAATTGAAAAACCGACTCTCTTCGTTGAGGGTCGGTTTTTTTGTTGCATTTTCTCCTGTTGTGTGCTATAATAAAAAGGATACGATGCAAACAATTTTTCCTCAACCATTGCAATTAGGAGGCGATTTTTTGGAAATCATCAATCAACTGGCAACGGAATTTCACCTGCGAAAAGAACAGGTTCAAAACACCATTGACCTGCTGGACGATGGAAAAACCATCCCATTCATTGCCCGTTATCGAAAAGAAGTAACTGGCTCTCTGGATGACCAGCTGCTCCGACAACTGAATGACCGGCTGCAATATCTCCGTAAACTCCACCAGCGAAAAACGGAAATCTGCTCCGCTATCGCTGCACAGGACAAGCTGACCTCAGAACTGGAACAGCAGATTCAAGCTGCAAAAACGCTCATTGAAGTGGAAGACCTCTATCTCCCCTACCGTCCAAAGCGGAAAACCAGAGCCTCCGCAGCGATTGCCCGTGGACTAGAACCATTGGCTCGCATTCTGGCGGAACAGAAGTGGGAAACCGTTCCGGAAGAAGCTGCAAAACCATTTGTCCAACCAGAACAGGATGTGCCAGATGTAGCAGCTGCTCTGCAAGGAGCTATGGATATTTTAGCGGAAGAAATGGCAAACGATGCCGCTTTGCGGAAACAGATGCGGCAATTTACCATGCTCAGCGGAACGCTGTCTGCTCGTGCAGTGGATGAAGATGCAGAAACGCCATACCGCAATTATTATGATTTCCAAACACCGATTGAAAAACTACAGGGACACCGCATTCTTGCCATCAATCGAGGTGAACAGGAAAACGCCCTGAAAGTGACTCTCTCTCTCCCAGAGGGGAAAGGAGCTGCGGTTGTCGTGCGGAAATATGTTCACAATGACAGTCCGGCAGCGAAGCTGGTACAGACTGCGGCAGAAGATGCCTTTCAACGGCTATTATTTCCGGCAGTGGAACGGGAAATTCGCAAGAACCTGACGGAAACTGCTGACACTGCTGCCATTCAGTTATTTGCCGCCAATCTCCGGCAATTGCTGCTGGCAGCACCACTCAAAAATCAAGTGGTTCTGGGTGTTGACCCCGGCTATCGAACAGGCTGCAAGTTGGCAGTCGTTGACGAAACGGGTGCAGTTTTAGATACTGGCGTTGCACATATCACCGTCGGTGAAGGAACTCGCATGGAACAGGGCAAAAAAATCATTCTGGAACTGTTGCAAAAACATCACGTCACAGCCGTTGCCATCGGAAACGGCACTGCCTCTCGGGAAGCAGAATCGGTTGTGGCTGCCCTGCTGAAAACACTCCCTTATCCGGCTGCCTATATGGTCGTTTCGGAGGCGGGAGCATCCGTTTATTCTGCCTCGAAACTGGCAGCAGAAGAATTTCCGGAATATGATGTTTCCCTGCGAAGTGCCGTTTCTATCGCACGGCGGTTACAAGACCCGCTGGCGGAACTCGTCAAGATTGACCCGCAAGCAATCGGCGTGGGACAGTATCAACATGATATGCCGAAAAAAGAATTGACTGCTGCCCTCGATGGCGTGGTAGAAGATTGTGTCAATGGCGTTGGTGTGGACTTGAATACCGCATCATTCTCCCTGCTCTCACACGTTGCTGGTATTAACAGCACCATTGCAAAAAATATTGTTGCCTATCGGACAGAAAACGGAGCATTTACTGACCGGCAACAGCTGAAAAAAGTTTCTAAATTAGGAGCAAAGACGTTTGAACAGTGTGCCGGATTTTTGCGAATCCCGAATGCTGCTAACCCATTAGACCAAACAGCAGTCCATCCGGAAAGCTATGCTGCTGCGGAAGCCATTCTGAACGCCTGCGGATTCTCGCTGTCTGCGATGACACCGCAAACACATCCGGAAATTTTCGGTGCAGCAAAGCGATACGGTTTTGAAGCACTGGCACAGCAAGCTGGAATTGGAATGCCAACCATGAAAGATATTTTAAAGGAACTCTCCAAGCCGGGCAGAGACCCGAGAGAATCCCTGCCACCGCCGTTGCTGCGGAGCGGTGATATTATGGAACTGAAAGACCTGAAGCCGGGTATGGAACTGATGGGAACGGTTCGCAATATTACTGATTTCGGCTGTTTTGTAGATGTTGGCGTTCATGAAAATGGTCTGGTACATCTCTCTAAAATCTGCAAGCACTACATCAAGCACCCCATGGAAGTCGTACAGGTGGGCGAAGTCGTGAAAGTGTGGGTTTTGGAGGTAGATGGAAAACGGGGCAGAATTTCTCTGACCATGATTCCACCAAAAAAGAAGTAATCGTTGCAGTTTTCACATTCAAAAGCCGGATGCAATCGTTTTCAACCGTTCTAGAAAAGCGACTGCATCCGGTTCCATAAAATTGCCTTATTTTTAGCTTTTGTCCGCTGCTTCCCTGCGGAGATTTTATTTTTACCACCCGAAAGGAGTTTTTTTTATGTCTACAACTGTCGCTTCCAATCCGCTTGGCAGCGAATCTGTCACCAAATTGATGCTCAAATTCTCGATTCCCAGCATTATTTCCATGCTGGTCGGTGCACTTTATAACATCGTTGACCAACTTTTCATCGGGCAAGCCGTTGGTATGCTCGGCAACGCTGCTACAAATGTTGCCTTTCCGCTTTCCACCTCCTGTATTGCTTTGGCATTGTTATTCGGAATTGGTGGTGCTGCTTGTTTCAATTTGAAAATGGGAGCTGGTGAAAAAGAAGATGCTGCTTATGCATTCGGCAATGCCTTTTCCATGCTGGTCATCAGCGGCGTTCTGCTGGCAGCCGTCAGCCTGATTTTCCTGAATCCACTGCTTCGGCTATTCGGTGCTCCAGACAACGTCATGCCCTATGCAGAAGAATATGTTCGCATTACTGCTTTCGGATTTCCGCTGCTGATTATCACTGCTGGCGGCGGTCATTTGATTCGTGCAGACGGCAGCCCAACGATGACGATGGTCTGTAATTTAGCTGGTGCGATTATCAACACCATTTTAGACGCCATTTTTGTATTGGGTCTGGATTGGGGCATGGCTGGGGCTGCGTATGCAACTGTTATCGGACAAGTTGTTTCTGCCTTGATTGTTTTTGTTTACCTGCTCCGCTATCGGAAAACAGACTTGCAGATGAAACATTTCATTCCGCATTTCTCCCATGCTCGGAAAATTGCTGCCATCGGCATGGCTTCGTTCCTGAATCAAGTTGCCATCATGATTGTACAGATTATCCTGAATAATATGCTGGAACACTATGGTTCTCTGTCCGTTTATGGCGATGCTATTCCGCTTGCCAGTGCTGGCATTATCATGAAAGTTTATCAGATTATTTTTTCCGTTGTCATCGGACTGGGGCAAGGTATTCAACCGATTGTCAGCTTCAACTATGGAGCAAAAAAATATGACCGTGTTTGGAGTGCTTACCGCATTGCTGTGATTACGGGCGGTGTTTTGTGCGTGATTGCATTTTTCCTGTTTGAACTCTTTCCGAAGCCGATTCTCTCCCTGTTCGGAGATGGCAGCGACCAGTATTATCAATTTGGCGTCCGGTTCTTTCGTATATTCCTGTTCTTCACATTCATCGACTTTTTGCAGCCGATTTCCACTACCTTTTTCACTGCTATCGGCAAAGCGGTCAAGGGTGCATTTCTTTCACTCACCCGACAGATTTTGTTTTTCCTGCCGCCGCTATTGATTCTGCCATTGTTTATGGGCATTGACGGCATTTTATTTGCAGGGCCGATTGCTGATTTCCTATCTGCTGCGGTCACTGTAGTCATGATTTTCATCGAATGGAAGTTGATGAAAAAAGAAGCCCCTGCACTTGCCTCTTAATTTCAAAAGAAAAACCGTTTCGGCTGCTCTTTGGCAGCTGAAACGGCTTTTTTGTGCAGGAATCCATATTGACTTTCTATGATAAAAATTGTATAATATGAACAACCAACCTTCGTTTTTTCTATCATCATTTTACCATTCTACAAATTGAAAGGGGCTTTTTTTATGTCATTTCCACACTCCTCCCGCATTGCTGCCATGCTCTTAGCAGGCTCTTGCACGCTCGCTGGAATTCCTGCTGTTCCAACTGTTGCAGCAGAAACCGCATCCACAGCACCAGTTCGCTATGAATTTGAAAACGGTACGACCAGCGGCGGAAAAATCTATCAGGAAACTTGGAAGGGCAACACCGAAGAAGACGGCAGCGGTGAAGATTACGACCTAACCAATGCCTCTGGCGGTGGATTCTCCTACCTTGACCAAAAAGGAACGACTGTCAGCCTAGAAGTTACCGTTCCAGAAGATGGTCTGTATGAATTAACCGTCTGCTACTGCGAACCATACGACCCCAACAAAAAAGTACAATACTTGGATGTCAATGGTGTCAATCAGGGTGAAGTCAGCTTCTCCCACAACCTGACCTTTGAAGAAACTTCCGGCGGTGTGGTCATGCTGCAAGCCGGAAAAAATACCATCACATTTCGGGCATACTGGGGCTATACGATGTTCGACTATCTGGAAATTGCTCCGGCATCCGAATCTCTAACCAACCTCCAGCCAACCCGACAGCTCTCCAACCCAAATGCCTCTGAAAGCACCAAACGGCTTTATCAGTATCTCTGCGACCAGTACGGCAAACATATTATCTCCGGTCAGCAGGAATACTGCGGTTCTCACAACTACAACCTCTATGCAGACCCGACCAATTTCATCAAGGACAACGAAGCAGAGTTTGAATATCTGGAAAAGACCACCGGAAAAATGTGTGCCATTCGGGGCATCGACTTCCTGAATTATTTCGATGGGGCAACTTGGGACGACAACGCCTCAGAACGTGCGATTCAATGGGTCAACGAATACAAGGGCATTGCAACGATTGTTTGGCACTGGAGAGTGCCATCTGAAAAGGGCGGTACAGAACGGGCATTCTATGTGCCGTCTGCCAGTGCAGATTCCACTACGTTCAGTATTACCAACGCTCTGCAAGAAGGCACTTGGGAACACGATGTCATTATGGCAGACATTGCAGAAATCGCAAAGCAACTGAAAAAGCTAAAAGATGCAGATGTTCCTGTCCTCTGGCGACCGCTTCACGAGGCAGAAGGTGCATGGTTCTGGTGGGGTGCAGAGGGGGCAGAACCCTGCAAACAGTTGTATCGCCTGCTCTACGACCAGCTGACCAATGTTTACGGCTTGGACAACTTGATCTGGGTTTGGAACAGTTACACCTACTCCACTTCTCCGGACTGGTATCCGGGCGATGATGTTGTAGATATTGTGGGCTATGATAAATACAACGCTGCGGACGGACTGCCAAACCTCAGTTCCATTTCTTCTACCTTTTACAGCTTGGTACAGAGCACCGATGGTGAAAAAATGGTTACCATGGCGGAAAACGATACCATTCCATCCTTGGAAAACCTGTTGAAAGACAAGGCTTCCTGGCTGTATTTCTGCCCATGGTATATGAACTACCTGACCAGCGAACAGAACAACCCTGCGGAAAACCTGAAAGAAATCTACAACAGTGAATACTGCATCACCTTGGACGAACTGCCAGATTTGAAAAGCTATCCGCTGGATGGCGGAACATCGCCGGAAATTCTGCTCGGCGACATCAATCAAGACGGCAGTGTCAACACAGCGGATGTTGTCTTGCTGCAAAAGTATCTGATTCAAAAGGCAACTCTGACCAAAACACAGGGCACAGCTGCCAACTATCAAAAAGATGCTGTCATTGATGTGCTGGATTTGCTGGCACTGAAACGGGATGTCTGGAAGAACCTATAAGCGTATTCCCTGCAACTATTTTTGTAAGATTGTTATGATTGGAGTTTTTTATGAAATCAATTCGTTCTGCTGTCACCTGTTCCCCCGGCACACGCTACGCTCCAGAAACGGACACGCTTTGGCTTGCACTGAGCAACGCAACTGTTTCTTGTTCCACAACTGCCACAAGGGTAACAGTTTCGCTGCAAGCAATTGGTTCGGTTCGAGTTGCAGTTTTTTTGCAGGAAAAAATGGTGATGGATTTCGTCTGCACGGATGAAACCAAAACCATTTCCATTCCCTGCCCGTCAGAATCCGCCCAGCAAATCCAAATTTGCAAGCTTTCTGAACCACACTATGGCATTCTTGGCGTTTCTGCCCTCATCTGTGACGGTGGAACGTGTTCTCCGCTACCACCTGCTCCGCATCACCTCGCCTTTATCGGCGATTCCATCACCTGTGGATACGGCATTGATGCTGCCAGCCCAGAGGATGCCTTTTCCATTGCAACGGAACACGCTGCAAAAAGTTATGCTGCTCAGACCGCAAAGCTGCTGCACGCAGATGCACACATTCTCTCTTACAGTGGGTTTGGCGTTTACAGTGGCTTTCCAGAGGAATCCTGCAAAAATGAAACTGACCTGCTGCCACTGGTCTATGAAGCTGCCGGATTCTATCATTATCAGCCGGAAAACTGGAAATCTACAATCCTGCTCCCATTTGCACCGCCGGAAGCGGTGATTCTCTACTTGGGAACAAATGATTCCGCTTACCTGCATCTGTTTCCGGAAGAGGGGACTGCATTTCAAGCTGCTTACGCTGCTTTCTTGCAGAAACTTCGCAGCCAGTTCCCAACTGCATTTCTGGTCTGCATGATTGGGATGAGCAGTGACCTTGATGCTGCCCCATTCATTCGGAATGCCGTTGCAGCTACCCAACAGCAGGACAACCGCCTTGCTCTCTTCGATGTTCGTTCCATAGTCGGAACGGATTTCGGGGCAAATCATCACCCCGGTGCTGTCACACAGCGAAATGCTGCGAAACTGCTCGCTGATTTGCTGCGGAAACATCTGCCCTTCTAAGTCCGGACAACTTGTTTTTTTCAGAGAATGAAAAAAATCTATGGAAATTGATTGCAAAAGACGAGGAAATATAGTATAATAAAAGGAACGCAATTTCCATGAACACAAATCTGCAAGAAACAGGGAGGTTTTTACCGATGTGTGGATTTACCGGTTTTACAAACCATATCGACAATTCCAATGCGGTTCTTCAGGAAATGCTGAACCGAATCAAACATAGAGGGCCGGATGCAGAAGGCACTTACATTGACGAGGACATCGCCCTCGGTCACCGCCGCCTGAGCATCATTGACGTATCCGATGCCGGCACACAGCCGCTTTACAGTGCAGATGGCAATCTTGCCCTGCTCTTCAACGGCGAAATTTATAACTACAAGACCATTCGTCAGGCGTTGATTGAAAAAGGATATCAGTTTGCAACACAGACTGACTCTGAAGTTTTAATCTACGGCTATCAGGAATACGGCACAGCACTGCTTCAAAAACTGCGTGGGATGTTCTCCTTTGTCATCTGGAACAAGAAAGAGAAAACCTTGTTCGGGGCAAGAGATTTCTTCGGCATCAAGCCGCTGTACTATGCACAGATGGGAGAAACATTCCTGTTCGGCTCGGAAATCAAAAGTTTCCTGCCGCATCCGCACTTTAAAAAGGTGCTGAATACCGCTGCCCTTGAAAATTACCTGACATTCCAGTATTCGCCTTGCACAGAAACATTCTTCAAAGGCGTTTACAAGCTGCCGCCAGCACATTATTTCATTTACAAGGATGGCAAGCTGGACATTCAGCAGTACTGGGAAATCGAATTCCATGCAGACGAAAAGCCGTCTTTGGATGACTGGGTAAACCAGATTTCCGACACGTTCCACAACTCCGTAGAGGCTCATAAAATCGCCGATGTAGAAGTTGGTTCGTTCCTCTCCAGCGGCGTTGACTCCAGTTATGTGGCAGCCATTGCCGATGTGGATAAGACCTTTACGGTTGGCTTCGGCAAGGAAGAACGCTACAATGAAATCGGCTGGGCAAAGGGCTTCTCGGAAGCCATTGGCAAGAAGAATTACAGCAAGGTCATTGAACCGGAAGAATACTGGGCACATCTCCCGATGATTCAATATCACATGGATGAACCGCTGGCAGACCCGGCAGCCGTTGCCCTGTACTTTGTCTGCAATCTGGCATCGCAGTCCCTGAAAGTCGTTCTGTCCGGCGAAGGAGCAGACGAAATCTTCGGCGGCTACAACGTCTACAGCGACCCGGGTTCAACGTCTTATGAAAAGCTGCCTCGTAGTCTGCGGCGTGGAATCATGCACATTGCAGAATCTTTGCCGGCACACCGTGGCGTGAACTTTTTCGTTCGGAAGGGCAAGGATTTGGAAGAACGGTTCATCGGTAATGCTTATATGTTCACTCCGAAAGACCGCAAAGCCCTGCTCAAGATTCACACCAATGCTCCTGACCCGATGGCAATCACCAAGCCGTATTACGACCAAGTGAAAGACCAGGACGATGTAACCAAGATGCAGTATCTGGATTTGCATCTGTGGATGGCAGGCGATATTCTGCTGAAAGCCGATAAAATGAGTATGGCAAACTCGCTGGAACTACGTGTTCCATTCTTAGATAAAGAAGTCATGGCACTGGCACAGCGGATTCCGACCCGTTACCGTGTGGTACACAAGCCATCGGAAAGCGGTGGCACGCCGTATATCACCAAGTATGCAATGCGATTGGCTGCAAAGAAAGATACCCCGCCGCAGACTGCCAAGACCGCAGCCAAGAAAAAATTGGGCTTCCCTGTTCCGATTCGGGTATGGTTGAAAGAAGATACCTATTATAATATGGTCAAGAATACGTTTGAAGGCAACGCTGCTCAGCAGTTCTTCCACACCGAAAAACTGGTACAGCTGCTGGATGACCACCGTGCCGGCAAGGCTGACAACAGCCGGAAAATCTGGACGGTTTATATGTTCTTAGTTTGGTATCATGTTTATTTTGAATCGGACGTTATCCCGACCAAGCCGAATGTTTCATGCTTCTGATTGGTCTAAAAATCATTGAGAAAGGCGACAACTATGGCAAGCTGTGTCACATTTGAATATATCCGCAAAAATCCGGATATCCGCACCTATATTCAGCGTGCCGATGCGGCATTGAAGTCCATCGGCTATACCGAACACTCGTTTCCGCATGTGGAAAAAGCAGCTGCTACCGCAGCTCGGATTCTCACTGAACTGGGTTACCCAAAACGGGAAATTGAACTCGCTCGCATTGCCGGCTTTCTGCACGACATTGGAAACGTCATCAATCGTGTTGACCACGCCCAGAGCGGTGCTGTTATGGCATTCCGATTGCTCGACCGGCTGGAAATGTCAGTGGATGAAATCTGTTCTGTGATTTCTGCCATCGGAAACCACGATGAAGCAACGGCTCAGCCAATTGATGCCATTTCCGCCGCTTTGATTTTAGCAGATAAAACCGATGTTCGCCGCAGCCGTGTTCGGAATACCGACTTTTTAACATTCGATATTCACGACCGTGTGAATTATGCGGTTGAAACAGCAGAATTGTTGATTGATAAAGAACAGCAGGAATTTGTGCTTTCCATGACGATTGACACGCAGATTTCTTCCGTATTGGAATATTTTGAAATCTTTATGGAACGGATGCTGCTTTGTCGGAGAGCCGCACAATTTTTTCATATGCAGTTCAAAATCTATATCAACCATAGTTTAATGTTATGATAGATACAGGGGGAGCTTGTCTTCCCCTGTTCTTATAGTTACAATGAAATAGGAGGATCTTCATGATGACCACATCCAAGCACCCACATTTGATTGACCTGAACGACTATCCGGTTTCCTGGTGGAAGGAAGTCGTAGACTTAGGCGAGAAAATCAAGAACAATCCGGAAGTGTATTCCGGTGCTTGCCACAACAAAATCATGGCAACCCTGTTCTATGAACCGTCTACCCGTACCCAGATGTCCTTCCAGACTGCTATGCTGCGGTTGGGCGGCCGTCTGATCGGCTTCGACAATCCGGCAAATTCCTCTGTTTCCAAGGGCGAAACCCTGAAAGACACCACAAAGATTGTCAGCAACTATGCGGATATTCTCGTGATGCGGCATCCGGTCGCTGGTGCTGCAAAAGCAGCTGCTCTGTCGGCGGACTGTCCTGTCATCAACGCTGGCGACAGCGGACACCTGCACCCGACACAAACCCTGACCGACCTGCTCACCCTGAAATGTGAAAAGGGTCGTCTGGATCATTTGACCATTGGCCTTTGCGGCGATCTCATCAACGGCAGAACGGTACACTCCCTGATTAAAGCAATGACCTGCTTCGAGGGCAACCAGTTCATTTTGATTTCCACACCGGAACTGAAACTGCCGTCTTATGTGAAGGATATTCTGACCGCCAGCGGCTGCCCATTCCGAGAAGTGGCTTCTCTGGAAGAAGTATTGCCGGAACTGGATGTGCTCTATATGACTCGGATTCAGCAGGAACGGTTTGCAAGTCGGGAAGCATATCTGGCTCAGAAAGATACTTACATCTTAACTGTGAAGAAACTCAAGGCTGCAAAGCCGGATATGATTATCCTGCACCCGCTGCCGAGAGTTGATGAAATTGAAGTGGCTGTTGATGAAGACCCGAGAGCGATGTATTTCAATCAGGCACGGTATGGCATGTATGTCCGGATGGCTTTGATCATCACCATGCTGGACTTGAACAAGAAAGACAACCCGACCATTCTGCTCCGTGGGACAACCGTTAAGGGTGCAGCCTGCAAGAACCCGAACTGCATTACCTGTTCGGAATCTTACCTGCCGAAAAGCTTCCTGAAGCTGGGCGATGCTCTGCTGGAATGCGAATATTGTAACGAACGGCTGCTGTTAGAACGGTAAGCCGCTGTGAAACGACATCGACACCGCCGCAAAGCACCCATGCTTTGCGGAACGGTGCTGTGTCTGTTCCTGTTTCTTATTTTGATGGGTCTGGGGTATTTTCAGCAGAAACAAACAGGCATGCAAACACCAACGCCACCCATTCTGGAAAATGTTTCCTATTACGCACAAGGTGACCCGAGGTGGAAGCAAGATACTTTGGGAGATTCCATCTATCACATGGGGGATTCTGGTTGTCTGGTCACTTGTCTGGCAGCAGCTCTGCAAATGCAGAACTTCCACCGAACAGCACTGGGCGACGACATCAACCCCAAAACACTGAATCAGTTTTTCTCTGCCCATCAGGTTTATGATGCGGAGGGCGATTTACAGTGGTATGCAATGGAAGATGCTTTGCAGGTATCCACGGTTTATCTGGAATCCGGCAATTTTTCTGTGGAAACGCTGGAACATTTGTGGAAAGAAACCATCTACCCCATCGCCTGCGTATCTGGAAAACATGGAAATCTGCATTTTGTCCTACTGGTTGGACGGACAGGAGATGAAAATTGGTGCATGGATCCCATGCACGCAAAACCGGAACTCGTGCCGCTCTCCCAATATGGAAACGACATTGCATCCATTCGCTATCTAATAGAACCGTCCTTTTCGGAAAGCAAGGCTGCTGACTGAGATTTTTCCCGTTTGTTTTTGCATGATGCAGAAAAATTTTTCTGTTTTTCTGCGATTTTCCCCTTGACAAACGCTAAAAAATTTTGTATAATAAGTTTTGTACTGTCAGAGAGACCGGTGTGAGCTTGCGGAAGCCGGCGGTGCAGTCCAACCCAACTGCCCTCTGTCTCCCGATTCTGTTTTTTGTTGCAGAAACGGATTAAAGCATGAAAATATAGGAGGAATCTACTATGGCAACAACGATGCCAAAAGCCGGTGAAGTAAGCCGCAAGTGGTATATCATTGACGCAGCAGGTAAGCCGCTGGGTCGTGTCGCTGCAAAGGCAGCTCACATTCTGCGTGGTAAGCATAAGCCAACATTTGCTCCGCACGTAGACTGTGGTGATTTTGTAATCGTAATTAACTGTGATCAGGCTGTCCTGACTGGTAAGAAGCTCGAACAGAAGTATTATTACCGTCACAGTGGCTGGATCGGTGGTCTGAAGCAGACCCAGTATAAGGTTATGATGGAAGAACGTTCTGACGAAGCAATGCAGATCGCCATCAAGGGTATGCTCCCGCACAATTCGCAGGGTGCTGCACAGCTGACTCGTCTTCGTACCTATAAGGGTGCAGAACACAAGCAGGCTGCACAGAAGCCAGAAGTTTGCGAATTTTAAGGAAAGGAGTGTCTTTTAAATGTACGAATCTAAGGTAAAATATTATTATGGTACCGGCAGAAGAAAGCACTCTGTTGCAAGAGTTCGTCTGTACCCGGGCAATGGCACAATCACCATCAACGGCAGAGGCATTGATGACTACTTTGGTCTGGATACTCTGAAGCTGATCGTTCGTCAGCCGCTCGCACTGACTGAAAACCTGGAAAACATGGACATTGTTTGCACCGTTGCTGGTGGCGGCGTAACTGGTCAGGCTGGTGCAATCCGTCACGGCGTTGCAAGAGCTTTGCTCGAATTCAATCCGGAACTCCGTCCGGTTCTGAAGAAGGCTGGCTTCCTGACTCGTGACCCGAGAATGAAGGAAAGAAAGAAGTACGGCTTGAAGGCTGCTCGCCGTGCTCCGCAGTTCTCCAAGAGATAATTTTATCCCTGTTGGGAGTATTCAAAATTACGTATTTACGCTGTTTTGTTCGGTTTGGGTTTATCTGAAACATGGTGAATTTCGGACGGTAACTAACGCGTAACTAACGGGTAACTAACAAGAATTAAGGCATTCATCGGTTGGTGAATGCCTTAAATTGTATAATCGTTACTAAAGGATGTAATAATATTGTATTATATCAGCAAAGTTCATATACAACGTTTTCGTTCTATACTGGATATGAAATTTGAGATTTCAGAGCCGAATATACCAATTTCGATATGTGGGCAGAATAATGTTGGAAAGACAAATACCCTTAGAGCAATTAATCTATTCTTTTATCCTGAATACTTTGATCAACAAAAGGATATTCCTGTTGTAAAAAAAGCGACACATGGTGGTAGTTATTTTCCGATGATCACATTAACTTTTAAATCAACAAAATATCCAAATGAAATCATAGAAATAACACGTGATTTTAAAATGTACGATGAAAAAAATTCTGGATTAAATGGATTTGTTAAATCCAGTCCAAAAGCTAAGCGTCAAGATTATAAGGAATCTGAAATAAAAAAAATATTAAATCAAGTTGAGTTCAGATTTATTAGATCCATTGATGTAAACACATCTGAACTGATAGAAGATTTAACAAGTGATATTTTAGATACTAAATATCAAAAAGCTCGCTTTGCAAATAAGAAAAAAGAGCTAAAAGATGCTTATGAACAATATAGTAAGGGAATGCAAGAAATCTTAGATGCTTTTTCGAACGATGTATCAGAAGTGTTTCATTCTTTTAAAGAAAACTGGAATATAAAATTTACAGTTCCTTCTAAAGTAGATCGTTTTAGAGATATGATATCTGATGATGTTGAATTAAAAATTGATGATAAAAGCGGATTAGGAGTTAGTAGCAAAGGTTCCGGTCTCCAAAGACTCGCAATAATTCTACTAAACCTTGAAATATTGAAAAGAATAGATAAAGTCAAGAAAAAAGCTTTTATTATTTGTATAGATGAACCTGACATTTACTTGCATGAGGGATTACAAAAGAAATTATATCATTTTATCAAGGATTGTGGTTTTCAAGTCTTTTACACAACTCATTCAAAAAATTTCATTGATGAAAATAATCTGAATAATATTGTATTTCTTGAAGCAACTCATAATTCCCAGTATTATGAACGTGTTAAAAGAGAAGTCGAATACATAACAACAACTTGCGTTCCATTAAACAACAACAATGGCTATTTAAGAATTTGCGAACATTTGGGGATTGAACCAGTTGTCGTACCTGAGCCCGTACTTGGAAGATTTAATATTATTGTTGAAGGTGAATGTGATGAAAAATATTTATCAAAGTTGGCGGATTATTATGGCATTGATCATCGCGATGTAAAAGTTATAATTGCAAACGGTGCTACTCGAATAAATCCGATGTTAGATGTATATAATTCTTTTTCTGCCAATCAATCATACAAACCTATTGTACATGTTTTATATGATGATGACGATGCGGGACGCTCAGAATATGATAGTATCAAAGCATTGATAAAACGACGTAATAGTTTTACAAATATTGATATCAAACCTTTTATTATAAATAATTACGCTGGAAAACGATCAAATAATGGTAATTATGAAATAGAAGATCTAATGTATCCAGAAGTAATATGTTATTTACTTAATACTTTTTTATTAAATAATGGGATGAATACTATCGAAACCACTGAAGTTTTAGATGATATTGTTGAACCAAGATATATTAAAGATGGTATATTAAAAGTTTGTGATATTTATACAGGTCAGAAGAATAAAGGGATAAATACATCCCCTTTACAACCTGGTGTCAAAGGAAGAATGTGCGAACTATTTGATATTACGGATGCTAATATTACAAATTTACTCAATGATGCTAAAACTGATCATCCTGACGTTGAAATGTTTATAAAAAATATTTTTAACTTTGATTAATATTTCCAGATAATAAAAAACGCTGAGGGAGCACACTTCCCTCAGCGTTTTTTTACCTATATCCTATTAATAGCCTCCAACAGCTCCTGCACATTAACGTGTGTATAGACCTTCTCGGTCAGCGACATAGCGCCCGAATGACCGACGATCTTCTTAATAAGCGTAGGCGATACCTCTTTCTCGGTCATCATTGAGATGCAGGTGTGACGGGTATCGTGGGGCTTGTGGGAGCAGCCGATCAGCTCCATAACAGGTGTCCAGTAGGAATCATAGTAGTTGCGATATGTAAAGTGCTCTCCCTCCGGCGTATGAAGCAGGTATTCACATCCTTCGTCATACCACTTTTTAAAAATAGGATAGGTTCTGTCATGTATTGGAACCGCTCTAATGCCACTGTTCGTCTTGCTTTTTACAACTTCAAAGTAATGTTCATCTATGAAAACATTCTTACGCTTCAAGTCAAGAAGTTCAGAAACTCTTACTCCACTATAAATCAACATCAGCACAATCTGAACGTAAATATTATCTGCCTGCATCCAAAGAGCATTGATTTCTTTTTCTGTAAATGGAGCACGATCAGTTTTATTTGGATTTTTATCCTTGAATTTCAAAATATTCACATACTGTGAATAGTCCTTGCTACAAAGCTCATATTTCATAGCGTAGCTATATACCTGGTTTAGCAATACTTTTATTTTACGGAGTGTCGGATAATTTTTTCCACAAGTATCAATAACATCTTGCAAATCTATCAACTTCAATTCCTTGAACACCCTATTATGCAGTGCCTGACAGCTCTTATATGAGGCTTGATAGCCTTTTATATTGGAAGCAGATATAGTTGGAAACTTCTCAGATGACCACTTTTCATACACCTCTGAAAAAGTCATCTTTGCAGCCTCAATGTCATATGGATTCTTGTTGTATTCCATAAGCATTTCTAAACCTTTCGCTCGTGTTGGCGCATAACCAATTGTAACATAAACCTGCTTACACTTACCAGTTTCTACATCAATTTTCCATCCAACTGTTTTACGGACAATATACGGATTCCGTCTTTTTCCAGATAGTTTGTAAACAGTACCAACACCATTAGCTAATTTCATTGTCATCGTCTCTCCCTTCTTCAAACAGCCTTATCATTATTATTCATATCTTTGAAATATCCAAGTTCTTCCCATACTTTTTTGTCAGGACAGAGGTAATTATATTCACTGGATCCTTCTCTTTTAAAAGCGTATCCAAACTTAAAAATACCTCTTTGAATACCAATACGTATAAATTGTGAACTCTTGCCAGTTGCTTTTGCAATTTCTGCGATAGGAACATTACGTCCAGTAAAATTTGGTGTGGTCATCTCGTATTCCTCCTTTTCTTAAACACAGCCAAATATCTTTATCATAACTATAATATATAATTCAAAATATAATGTTTATCAATAGAAAAATTCATCTTTCTATTGACAAGTATGAACGTGTAGTGGTATAATTTAAATAGCAGCGATGTTAAAAAGTTCAACTTTAGGCTTTATATGTTATCGAATTGGTAGAACCCAATTTATTTAACAGAGTTACAGGGCTTACTGTAAAGGATTTTGAACTTCTTGTAAGTCTTAATGTATTTAACGAATCATTGATGAATGATGCTGTATACAAATTTAAGCGATATGAAGACTCAAGTCTTGGGTATATTGGAATTGATATGCATGCTGAAGATGAACGTGTTGGCCTGTTCTCTACAAGTATTACTAAAGAAGAATATCTTGCTATGTCAGGTTTAACAGAAAAATCTATGACAACTCCAGCAAGACAAATAACAGATATTCCTATTGAAAATTCAAAATCCATCTCAAAAATTAAACCAATTTCCAATTCAAGAGCATCTGTAACAAATACTGTTCCAATAGGATATGCCCCTTCAAGCTCATACTTAGAAAAAATAAATTCTAACCAAAGTACTAAGAAAAACATACCAAAAGTTGACTTGAATCGTGTGAAAAAGGGTATCAGGGTAAGACATAAAGCTTTTGGCGATGGTGTTGTCCTTAACATTAAAAATGATTTTGTAAAAGTTAAATTCGATAAAGATAATATCGAAAAAAAATTTGCACTAACAATGAGTTTCACGAATGGCTTTTTATCAATCATATAGCTTTATTACTGCTTAATCTCAGCGGTTAAGCAGTAAATTTTATCATCTATTTAATGAAGAGCGACATAATCAAATTTTTGTTAGAACTATTTCTATCGTAACAATATCAATTGCCTATCCTATTCCAGCACATATTTTGTATTTCTCCCCTTTCCAATTGACTTTATCCGATGATCTGCACACAATTCTTTCAACAGCTTATATGCTGCAGTGGATTTTAACCCTGTCAGTTTTTCTGCTTCCAAACGACTTATGGAATCGTTTTCTTTTATATATGCAATCACAAGTTCTGTCATATCAGATTCTGATGCAGCATTTTCAACTGCATTTCTATTTGGCAACGTCAATCGAAAAGCACCATCTGCGGATTCAAAAATAGGTTTTACAGAGAAGTCTTTATAGGCTCGACGGATTTTTCCGATTCCCGTTCCATAGCTTTCAATCAGCTTCATTCTGTAAAACACTGCAGCAAGATTGGGATTTCTTGATTGAGAAACACCCATATAAATGGCTTCCATAGACAAACCCTTTACCAATCCACCGAGAGAAACAAATTCAATACGATCATCATAAATATTAATGAGTGTACTTGCACTAAAAGAATAATCTCGATGAACAATGCAGTTAAGAAGTGCTTCTCTCAACGATTCTTCATCATAATCTCTCTTGTCAGTTCGATAAAGCCCATTTATCGTTGATTTCGTTTTATTATACTGATCAATCGCTGCATACATTTCATCCAACTGTTTTAAAATTGAACCGGAAAATTCTTTTCTATCACGAAATACTGCTTTATCTGTCCCTTGAAAAACAGCAAGTTTAAGTGTGTGTTCACACTGATCAGAAAGCAGTAATGCAAGATTGGTATATAAGCCGTCTTCCCCAATCAGATGCAAAGTTCTAAACTGAGAAACCCCAACATCTAAATTCCTTTCTTTCATTTTTTTCATGAAAGAAACAAAGGAAAGATTCTGATTCATAGAGCGACAGGTTTCATAAGAGATTCCGCTTGTCTGAATGATAAACTCCCGAATTGCTTCATCACTCACAGGCTGAGAGGACGAACCTTTGCGAACATATACACCTGATGGTTTCAATCCTTTGTCTGAAAGATAGTAAGGCTTATTTGTTCCTGGAGCTACTTCTATTTTGACGACTTTCTTCTCTTCAAATGTTGCTTCTGAAATTTTCACAAATGGCATCACATCTGGCTTTATTGCGTCTTTCAGTGAATTTGCTGCTTGTATCATAACAGCATCGGGCTGATCAAGACCAACAATTTCTCCATCATCGGATATACCAATATATATCGTTCCACCTTCTGTATTAGCAAAAGCGACAACTTCTTTTTTTACATCATTCACATAGACTTCTTTAAACTCGGTATTGCTATCTTCAAAAAGCATATGATTCATTCCTTTCTTTCTCTTTCTTTCACATTCTTTCGTTTCTTTTGCAATTATAACATGAGAAAAAGAAAAAGTCAAGCATTTGCCCTGTAATCAATTTTATGATGTCACGCTAAAATCGAATTATGTATAAAATTTGCATCATGGCACCAGTTATTGCAATGCCTGCTCAAAAGATTCCGTGGCATTCCATTTTCCTAAAAACAAGGACGTAACGAACACACAACTAACAAAACGTCAAAATTGCCCCAAAATCCAACACTTTAAGTTCTCAAAGAGATAATTTTTCTCCCGAAAGTCAACGTATTTTCGGTGGATTTTCAGCAAACATGGACTGTATGGTCTTTGTTTGGTTTTTCTTAAAAGATTATAAAAATCCGCTTCGTAGCAATACGAGACGGATTTTTTGTTTTATTTCTGTACAAGAGTCAACCAAAATACAGTATTTGCGGTTGGAAAATTATGAGGATTTTTAGAATCATAAAAAGTACTTGATTTCATTTATAAAATGTGCTATGATAGGAAAAAGATAGATTTTTCCCTTTTATTTCCTCAACTCAACTGAAACCAGCAATACCATATCCAAAGACCGATAGGAGAGAAGCCAATGTCCCTTTCATTCCTAACATTTCTATTCAATCAAAAAACCAGTGCAAAAAAATTTTGCCGCTATCGAATTCGTTCCAATGAACCATACAGTGACAAACAAGCCTTTCATGGAAATTCTGTTCGCTATCAGATTCGGCAAAGAAACCGACAACAGTTCGTTTATGCATACAACAACGAATATATTTTTACCTATAAGCAAATCAAAAATATGCCGGATTTTATAGATTCTACTCAGCTGGAATTAGTCCATCCAGATGAACTGATTCCCATCACAACGGAAACATTAGGATTATATGAAGCATGGATCAAATACTTCGTTTTTAATCGCATTGTTGCATTTTCCAACAATCACAACGGCTTTTATGATTGCCGAAAAGAAAATAAATACAAAACGCTCCTCTATTTGGATGCAAAAAGTGGAATCTCTATCAAGCGAACATTTCAAATTGATACCAAGGTTCTGCTGGATGGAACAGCTTATCTCTCTGTTGACATCAAATGCGATTTTGAAAGTAATGATACCATTTTTGATTATATCTGCAAGGGCATTGATATTACAAATTTAAACGTAACTTGCGACTGGCAAAGTTACGAGAAAACTTATACCGTCACAAAACTGCACCAGGAAACCATTTTTCAGGACATCAATGGTTTCAATCTCTATGATTATTGGAAAGAAAAAAGACCCTCCCAAATAAAAACAATCTGTCCTACAACGCCCATTGTTTCAGTTTTGGACAAAAAGAAACAGCAAACAGGATTCTATATTCCACAATCGTTAAGACCAATTATTACAAGAAATTTTATTGCTGAACGACATCGGGCACTCTCTAAAAAAGTAGATACCTACACGAAACTTTCTATGGAAAAACGCCTGAAAATCATACAGGAATTTTTAAATCACTTGAATGCGGACAAAAAAATTATCCATACTAATCCGGTTGATGTTACAGAATTCGGCTATGCTACCTATGACATTACGCAAAATATGCCCTATTTAATAGTAGGCAATCAGAAAAAAATTCGGATTCAAGAAAAATATAAGGCTTTTTATAAAGATTTTGGATTTTATCAGTTGCCAGAAAACATTGTCGCTGCTTATTTGGGATATGATAGCCACGATGCCAGCAACCCAACTGCAAAAACCAGTCATGAACTGGTCACTTCTATTTTAAACTACACCAGAGGAATATTAAACAACACAAAAGACAGCCGCCTGCATCCACACTTATTGCCACTTACTTTTTATCAAGGGCAATCTTTTCACTATCAAAAGGGCAACTTACTTTCTTATCAGGAAAAAGCACAGGAAATCAAGAACATTCCAGAAATCAATTTCGTCATCTCCACATTGCCAATTGCAGCAGAAGAAGAAGATTTTTATCAAGATGCTGTGGAATCTCCTTATGATGCATATAAATGTGCCTTTGCAGAACGCAATCTTCCCTCTCAAATGATTTCAATGAATATGGCAACTGAACTTGGAACAAAAAACATCTCCTATCGCCTACAAAATATCATATTAGGCATTCTCAGCAAATCCGGCGGAATTCCATGGGTTTTAGAAGCTCCGATGGATGATGTAGATTGTTTTATTGGACTTGATGTGGGAACACAAGAAACCGGCATTCATTATCCATCCTGCTCAGTCTGTTTGGACGGAACTGGAAATCTGATTGGTTATTATGCCACCAGCATTGCTCAAAATGGAGAAAAAATTGATGAAGCCGCTCTCGAAAAAATCTTTGACCAAGTGTTGATTGCCTATAAAACAAAACATCATACCTACCCACACCATGTTGTCATCCACAGAGATGGCTTTTCCAACGAAGGAATCGAATGGTACGTGCAGTATTTCCAGAGAAATAACATTATTTTTGACTTGGTGGAGATTCGGAAAAATATTTCCACACGGCTGCTGCATCCCGAACAGATTTCCAATGAAATGAATCCAAACAGCGGAATGGCTGTCATTCGGGAAAACAAAGCTTATCTGATTTCCACAGAAGTAAAGCCCTATTTGGGTGCACCACGTCCTTTGCTTTTGGTGCATCAATATGGCAGTCTTTCGATTCAACAGATTGTTCGGCAAGTATATATCTTATCAGAAATTCATGTAGGCTCTATGCAAACCAGTCGCTTACCAATTACGACACTCTATGCAGATAAAATCTGTAAACACCATCAGCATGTTCCACATGATGTACTATCCAATCAATTGTATTTCCTATAAAAAAGGGCGTGTTCTAAGAATACGCCTTTTTTGTATTTTTTACAGAAATTTATTTTGATTGGAATGGAAACAATGCCTTTGCTCTCTACCCAAATCACAACCGATTTCTTCTCTCATCACAGTTTCTCAAATGCACAATTATTTTTATAACACTCTGTTCCTGCTTCTTGTGGGGAGAGATACAGGGCAGCGTTTTCTTCAAGTGAGTCGTGCAATTGATTTCAATCAATCGTGAATTGCGTATGAAATTCTTATCATTCCCGTTTTATTTCAATATTCAATCGTAGGGTCAACTGTAAAATGGGATCTCAATTTTATAGTAAGCAATTGAATGGCATCCTGTGCAATCTTTTTCAAGTCCATCTGCAAGACCATACTGATTGCTCTTTTCTGTTCTTCCAGTGGAACACGATAAGAAGTGAGCGACATCTCTAAAAACCGCTGAATTTTCTTTTCCAGTGTAAAATAAAAATCGCAGGGAATCACCATATAGCCCCGCATCATGCCACTGCTGCCAATTACTCGCTCGTAAAAATCCGATTCAGAATTGGCTTCCGGGAAATACTGTCCAAACAGTTTCTGAACTTCTATCGCTGTATGATGAATGATATAGTTTAACGACCCTTCTGCACTATATGCTTCTACATAAATACTGCGGAGCGTTTCTTTCATCTCTGTCACTGCCAGCTGAATGGAGGTTTCTATTGCATAAATCAACGCCGGAAATGCCTTGTACCCTAAAAATTGATTGGCCATGTCAAACTGATTCTGGAACATATATTTGACATATTCCAGCAGCAAGGCATCTTTGGTCGGAAAAATATTAAAAAAAGAACTATGAGCAACATTTGCTGCTGTCAAAATATCTTTGATGGTCGTGTCATAATATCCCTTCTCCAGAAACAAGGGCACGCACGCTTCCATGATTTTCATCTTTGCTGCCCGGCTATCGTATCGCTTTGCCAAAAAGCATCCTTCTTTCTTAGATTAAAATTTGAACTGCAAATTGTACCTTGATACAATCTTATCATATTTTCAAATGATTGTCAATCATTTCTCACAGTTTCATCATTTTAAACAGAACAATCGCCAGCAATCTGGTCATTATCACAATTTTTAATCATAAAAAAACAATTTAACTGCACGAAAGCATCATTTATCCTTTTCATCTCGACAGAGATTCTGATGATGTTGACAATGGCATCCATTCTTGCAGTCGGTTTCTCTCTTTTGAAATTATGTATCCTGTTTCTCAACTATTTTTATTTCCAATTCTAAAAAACAGAAAAATAGAAGAAATCATACAAATTTTTTCGGCTTTTTCCAGTTAATTTCTCGTCTGAATTCAATTTTTCATCCCTGTTTTTACATATTAAATTGCTTATTTTTACTTGGCAATTCTTAATTTATTCATAAAAAAACAAAATCGTGAGAAAATTATATTCCTTTTCGTTTCTGTTTTGCCTAAAAAATCGCCCTCTTTCACTTTTGAATTTTGTGCCATATTTACGAAAAATAGATTGACGGACTGAATATTGTTGACATCTTTTTCCCAACATGATACAATAAAGATAATCAAAAGCGGTATGAGGGTTGAGATATTTTCATTCCATCAGAACCAAAAGGATTCTTTTTTCATTTCTCCCAGTTCTCGCCCTTCTTTGAATGTTCATGCAAAAAATTGCACGGTTTGTGCGTTTTTCCGGCAAATTGCTGAATTGCAATGGATATTTGCAATATGATTGACAATCATTGCGAAGCATGGTATCATAAGATTACCTTAAAAAACGCTTTGCTTTTTATACACGATTCAATCTTCTTTTGACGAGTCTAAAAGGCAAGCCAAAACGAGAAAGGAATATGATACAGTGGGGACTCTCAATCAAAAAACCAAAAACAAACAAGATGACGAAACCGAAATTGACTTAGGAAAATTGTTCAAAGCATTAGTGCAGCGGCTGCCAATTATTTTGCTGGTAACGCTCTGTTTCAGTGCCATTGGCTTTTCCTACGGCAAGTATTATCTCCCGTTGGAGTACACCTCCAGCACTTACATGTATGTAAAAAATGGGGATGCTTCCGAAGAAAAAACTGCCATCAACCAACAGGATTTGATGGCTTCCAAATCACTGGTAGAAACCTATATTGTCATTTTGAAAAATGACACCGTTGTGAAACAGGTCGGCATGAATCTGGTCAGCAAGTTCGGGGTGTCAGAAATTTCAAAATGCTTTACAGTCAAAAATGGGGTCATTTCTACCGCTGAACTCAAAGATGCAATTTCCATGTCTGCGGACGGCGACACAGAAGTGCTGAAAATTTCTGCACAGACCAAAGATCCGCATGTGTCCGCTGAAATCTGCGATATTTACGCAGAAGTTGCACCAACATTTCTCATCCGCATCATTGGTGCTGGGTCTGTTGAAGTCATCGGCGATGCCGAAGTACCGCAATCCCCCTCCGCTCCAGATGTGAAAAAAATTACTATGATGGCAGCTGCAGCAGGATTTATACTCTCGGCTGGTATTGTAGCCTTAATTTATGTGCTGGATCGCACCATCAAAGGGGAAGACGATATTCAATCTTTCTCTATCTCTTATCTGGGTGAAATTCCGGAAATTGCGAAAACTCGCACCGGAAAAAAGAAACCCCGTAAGAAAAAAAACAGCCCTTCTGCATTGCGGAATATGTTGCTCTGTGCAAAGGATATTCCATTCCCATGTTCGGAAGCTTACCGCTCCATCCGTACAAACTTAATGTTTGCACTCGCTCCGCAGGCTCATAAAATTGTTGCGGTAACCAGTCCAAACGCTGCGGACGGAAAGAGTTTAACGGCTGCAAATATTGCAATGGCATTGGCAATGATGAACAAAAAAGTATTGTTCATTGATGCAGACCTGAGAAAACCAGTGCAGCATCAGCGGTTAAATCTGGAAAACAAAGTTGGTTTGTCTGAAGTACTGGGGCATATGACAACCTGGCAAGCTGCACGGCATATCGCACCACTGCCAAATATGGATGTGTTGACAGCTGGTACTTGCCCACCAAACCCGTCTGAATTGCTGGCATCTTCGGCAATGAAAGAACTGCTCCAAGAAGCAGAACAACAGTATGATTATATCATTATTGACACCACGCCAATCAATGTTGTCAGCGATGCATTGGGGCTCTCTGACTGCATTGGTGGCTTTTTAATGGTAGCTCGCTATTATATTACCACAACCAAGGAATTGGAAATCTCTCTACAGGCAATTTCTGTAACAGGTGCAACTGTATTGGGTCTGGTTCTGACAGAAGTGGATTTCAAACAGGGTGGCTACTACAAAAAATATTATAAAAAAGGTTATTACTATTATTCTTATGGAAACGGAAATAAACAGAAATCCCATTCCAATCAGCAACCAACAGCTGCTTCTGAAACAACAGATTCTGATAAACAACCTGTTTTCTAAGAAGGAGGCAGTCCTATGATGGTTGACTTTCACTGCCACATTCTCCCAAAGATGGATGATGGCTCTGATTCCATAAACACTTCCCTCGCAATGCTCCGAGCAGAACACACACAAGGGGTAGATCGTGTGGTTCTGACCCCGCATTTCTACTGCGAAGAGGAATCAATAGAAGCGTTCTTACAGCGACGCAAAAAGGCTTTTTCCGCCTTACAAACCGCTATTTCCCACCGACCGCATACCGGCGATATTCCAGAGCTTTGCTTAGGGGCAGAGGTTGCCATGTCCAGTGCATTGGCACAGATGGACTTACAACCGCTCTGCATTGCCGGAACAAATGTCTTGCTGTTGGAGTTACCATATTATCGCCGATTCCGGCTGAAAGATGTTGAAACCATCATCAACCGAAACGACATTCAAGTTGTATTTGCCCATATTGAGCGGTTTTCCCGTTTATGGAATAAAGAGACCTTTGCAGCAGTCATGGAACTGCCCGTCTACAAACAAATTAACTGTAGCTCTCTTTGTCATGCTCGCTGGCGACAGCGGCGGCAGTTGCTCCGCTGGCTTTCAGACGAAGAAGTGCACCTGCTGGGTACAGACGCACATAACCTCACCAGTCGCCCTGTGAATTTTCAGGCGGCTGCACAGCTGTTGCTGCGAAAGCAGCGAACAGCAGAGTTAGAAGCCTGTATGGAACTTGCAGAGCAGCTGACAGAAGACGGCGTACAGTAAACAGGGTGTATCGTTTCACTGCTTGAATATGGGGATTTATTTTTCAAGAAGAGGATGGTACGATGCAAACAGAATGGATTTGGGCGGCAAAAGCCAACCAAGCAATTTTAACCAAAAAACGCAGTCAGAAAGTCTGGTTGAAACAAGACCTGCTCAATCGCAAGCATGTCTATGCACTTTTACAACGCTCAAGAGATATTTTCTTTTCGCTCCTTGCAATTATCGTTCTTTCTCCGCTGATGTTGTTAACGGCTCTGCTGATTGTGCTGGATGACCCACACGGGGGCCCGATTTTCTCACAATATCGTGTAGGAAAGAATGGTCGGAAATTTAAACTCTATAAGTTTCGTTCTATGGTCGTTCATGCAGAAGACAATTTGGAAAGCTTGATGCAACAGAACGAGATGGATGGACCAGTGTTCAAAATCAAAAAAGACCCTCGCATTACCCGAATTGGTCACTTTATTCGCAAAACCAGTATTGACGAGCTTCCACAGCTTTTCAACATTCTGAAAGGCGAAATGAGCATTGTAGGGTCAAGACCGTCTTTACCAAGAGAGGTCGAAAAGTACACGCCACACCAGATGCAGCGGCTGTTGGTAACACCGGGGTTGACTTGCTACTGGCAGATTCAGCCACAACGAAACAGCCTTTCGTTTGAGGAATGGGTGGCACTGGATATTCAGTACATTCAAGACCGCAGCTATTGGCTGGACTGGAAAATCATTTTTAAAACCGTTGGTGCGGTTCTGACTTGTCAGGGAGAATGATATTCACTTTGCAAACAATACAAAATCCCACAGGGAATGCGTTCCTTGTGGGATTTTTTTATACAATCCTATTCGGTTTTATTTTTCAAATTCAGCAGAATTGCTTCGCTGTTTGATGTGCCTATTCTTGGAAAACCACCTGAAACTGGCTCGACCGCAGTTTCTGCAACCATTATTCCAATGCGGCTGCGACTGCTTTTCCGGCTGCAACGCTCGCTTTTGCATCTAAATAGCGTTGGTTCGTACTGCCCCGAAAACGGCATTCATAACTTTTCTTATCCGCCTCAAAGCGTCCATCAATTAAAATATCGGTTTCGTTCAGCAATGCCATCCAGTCTTCCCGACCGTCTGCCAGCAGTTGTTCCAATGTATATCCGGTATATGTCACCAGATTCAATCCCAAATCATGCACCTGTTTCCCCAGTTCTGCCAGTGCTGCCGCCTGACAAAACGGCTCTCCACCGCTGAATGTAACACCGTCCAGTAATGGGTCACTTGCAATCTCTTTCAGCAATACTGCTGCATCTATTAGCTTTCCGCCCTGAAAATCATGGGTCTGCGGATTGTGACAGCCCGGACATCCATGCGGACATCCCTGCACAAAAATGGTATAGCGAATCCCCTCCCCATCAACAATCGAATTTTCTACCGTTCCTGCAATTCGCAGCTGCATCATAAGCCCCTGCCTTTCTCGTTTTTATCCGCAAAAATTCCTGTAAGCAGAACTACTTCCACTTACAGGAATTTTCAATCATACATACGATTTCTATATTCAGCCATTATAAAGCGTGTTTCACACGGTCATGTTCTTCTGCTCGCTTTGCATCGTTAAACCGATCGAGTGTACCAACCAGATAGCCGGTGATTCTCCGAATCCGTTCAAAGCCAACATCACCGCTGTGTTCCGTTCTGCCACACTGCGGGCAGCTGTCGCCGATAATGCCCGTAAAGCCGCAGCAAGGGTCACGGTCAACTGGATGGTTCACAGAGCCATAGCCAATCCCTGCTTCTTTCATGCAGCGAATGACCTTCTCAAACGCTGCTACGTTCTGTACAGGGTCGCCGTCCATTTCTACATAGCTGATATGTCCGCCGTTTGTAAGGGCGTGATACGGAGCTTCCAGACGAATCTTGTCCACTGCCCGAATCGGATAGTAAACCGGAACATGGAATGAGTTGGTGTAATAATCCCGATCCGTTACGCCCGGAATCACACCATACCGTTCCCGATCCATCCGAACGAATCGACCAGATAACCCTTCTGCTGGCGTTGCCAGAACAGAGAAATTCAAGCCCGTTTTCTTCGATTCCAAATCGGTACGATCCCGCATCGTCTGAATAATCTTCAAGCCCAGTTCCTGTGCTTCTGCACTCTCGCCGTGATGCTTGCCAATCAATGCCTTCAAGGTTTCTGCCAAGCCGATAAAGCCTACAGAAAGCGTTCCGTGCTTCAAAACTTCTGCAACGGAATCATCTGGGCCAAGCCCCTCAGAATCCAACCAAACGCCCTGTCCCATCAGGAATGGGTAGTTCCGTACTTTCTTCTGGCACTGAATTGCAAACCGGTCTGTCAGCTGTTCAATGGTCAAATCCATCATGTTGTTCAGCAGCGTGAAGAATTTATCAATATCCCCATTTGCTTTGATTGCCAACCGTGGGAGGTTGATTGATGTAAAGCTCAGGTTGCCTCTGCCCGTTACAATTTCACGGGTCGGGTCATATTCGTTGCCGATCACTCTGGTGCGGCAGCCCATATAGGCAATTTCCGTCCGGTAGTCACCCGGCTTGTAATACTGGAGGTTATACGGTGCATCCAAGAATGCAAAGTTCGGGAATAACCGCTTTGCAGAAACCCGACATGCCAGCTTAAACATATCATAGTTCGGGTCTTCCTTGTTGTAGTTCACGCCTTCTTTTACCTTGAAAATGTGAATCGGGAAAATGGGTGTTTCGCCGTTGCCCAAGCCAGCTTCTTCCGCCAGCAGCACATTTTCAATGACCATTCTGCCTTCCGGTGTGGTATCTGTTCCGTAGTTGATGGAACTAAACGGTGTCTGTGCACCTGCACGGCTGTTCATGGTGTTCAGGTTGTGAATCAGGGCTTCCATTGCCTGATAGGTTGCACGGTTGGTTTCCCGATAAGCATTCTTCTTTGCAAACGCCTGTATGGTTGCAATCTGGTCGGCTGTTAGCCGTTCAGAGAGCTTCTGTGCTTCTGCTTCCTGATAACCATTGTTATTTGCCAGACAAGGAATCAGACCTGTTTCCTGCTGGATAGCAGCTGCATAGGATTTTACAAATGCCTGTGGTTCTTCGATGTCGGTCAAGAGTTCCAGTGCTCTTGCAACATTCTGTAAGTACCGTTTCCGGTAAGTTTTCTTAACGCCGCCAGCCATTGCATAATCAAAGTTCGGGACGCTCTGTCCGCCGTGCTGGTCGTTCTGGTTGGACTGAATTGCGATACAAGCCAAAGCGGAATAGCTGGAAATATCGTTTGGTTCTCTCAGGAAGCCATGTCCAGTCGAAAAGCCATGCTGAAACAGCTGAATCAAGTCAATCTGGCAGCAGGTTGTTGTCAGCGTCAGGAAATCCAAGTCATGAATGTGAATGTCGCCATTCCGGTGAGCCTTAGCGTGTTCCGGCTTCAGAACTCGCATCTCATAGAATTCCTTTGCAGCGGAAGAACCATACTTCAGCATCGTGCCCATTGCGGTATCGCCGTCAATGTTGGCATTTTCCCGCTTGATGTCGCTGTCCTTTGCAGAATCAAACGTCAGTTCGTTCATAATCTTCATGAGATTGGATTTGACTTCCCGATCTCTGGTACGCTCATAGCGATATAAAATATATGCCTTTGCAGTTTGGGCGTGTCCACACTCAATCAGTTCTTTTTCTACCAAGTCCTGAATTTCTTCTACGGTCGGTTCTTGACTGCCGTGCAGCTGTTCATACAACGCACAGGTTTTTTCGGCAACATCTCTCGCCATGGCTGCATCTGTTCCGCCAACAGACTGGGCTGCACGAAATACCGCATTTGCAATCTTGTCTAAATCAAACTGCTCTCTTCTGCCGTCACGTTTAATAATATAAGAAATCATAAGTGCGAACGCTCCCCTTTACATATACAAAATATAGTAGAGCAGCCAGTAAAGTAACCATGTATCTAGTACTTTACGGCTGCCTATCCAGTATAACGCATTTTTTCAGAATTGTCAATAGGAAAACGAAAAAAGCATTGCTTCTTCGGAATTTAATAGGAAAACAAATCAAAATTTACACCAAGCAGATAGAAAACAAGTCCTATCAGCAAACAAGATAAAAAAATGAAGAAAACAACCCGCAGGCGAAACCGCAGCTTCGGTTTTGGGTAACGTCCTGTATATTCCGGAAGTCCTTGAGCGGATGATTTTTTCTTTTTCATAGTAATGCCTGCCCTCCTTGTCGATGTTGGATCGAAACACGTTCCTTTCTATTATACGACAAGCCAGCCAAAAAATCAAGGGATTTCTCCAAAGAATCGGAAGAAATTTATTTTTAAACAATGAATGAACTTTTTCAGTTTCCAAATTATTTGGAAAAATACAACAAAAAAGACGCCTCTTCTTCCGAAGAAACGTCTTTCTCTATCGTACACAACTTGTACTGCTTAGTCGCTTACATACGGCAGCAGTGCAACGTGTCTTGCTCTCTTGATTGCTGTGGTCAGCTTCCGCTGATGATATGCACAAGTGCCAGTCACTCTTCTCGGCAAAATCTTTGCCCGTTCTGTCATGCACTTTCTCAGCTTTGCGATGTCCTTGTAATCAATGACATCTACTCTGTCTACGCAGAACATGCAGACCTTTTTTCTCGGTCTTTTTCCGCCCATTCTTGGTGCTCTTTCCATGGTCAAATCCTCCTAACTGCATTTCGCAAGTTTCGTTTTTGTTTTCTGCAATTTTGATTAGAACGGTACTTCTCCATCGCTGAGGATTTCTTCAAAATCGCTCAGGTCGCCCAATTGGATCGGAACAGAATTGTTCTGCTGCTGCTGAGCCGGAGCTGCTGCTGGCTGCTGTGGAGCTGCCTGCGGTGCAGATGGCTGCTGCTGGTACTGCGGCTGATACTGATAGCCGCTCTGATTGGATGGTGCAGTATAGTTTCCATTTGCCTGTGCAGCGGCTCTGGTTTCCCCGAAGGTCACATTGTCCGCCTGAACGTCCATAGAATAGTGCTTCACACCATTTCCATCGGTATAATCCGCATTTTGCAATCTGCCTTCCACAATGATCATTGAACCTTTGTGAAAATATCGACTTACAAATTCTGCCTGTTGCCGCCAGCAAACAACATTGATAAAATCAGCCTGCCGTTCTCCGGTGGACTTTGACGTATATGGTCGGTCGATGGCAACTCGAATTCTGCATACAGCAATGCCGCTTTGTGTCTGCCGGAAATCCGGGTCAGCACACAATCTACCCATCAGAATCACTTTATTCAGCATCCCATTCCATTCCTTTCCTCATATTTTCAAAAAAACCGTTCTTTGTAAAGACGTCTTATTCTGCAACAGTTACCAAGAACCGCAGAACGCCGTCTGTGATGTTCAGGACACGTTCCAGTTCAGCCGGAAAATCCGGTGTTGCTGTGAAGCTATACAGTGCGTAATAGCCGTCCGGTTCATCGTTGATCGGGTATGCGAGCTTCCGCTTGCCCCACTCGTTCACTTCGTCCAGTGTGGCTGCTGCTTCGATCTTGCTCTTGAACTTTTCAACCAGTTCCTTTGCAACTTCTTCACCCTTTGCCAGGCTGTAAACAGCCATCAGTTCATACTTTGCATTCAACTTTGCCACGTTAAAAACACCTCCTTCTGGATTTCGCCTGCAATTGTGCAAGCAAGGATAACATATCTATTATAGCAAACTCTGCTCGACTTGTCAAGCATTTTTCTGGTTTTTTCGGAATTTTTTTTACAAAATTCCCGACCTTAAAACGCCATGCTGATGCCCAGCAGGAACAGAGCCGTTACAAGAACGGTCACCGCATACTGTGCCAGAATGGCAATCAGAACGAACCAGTAATTCGTACCGCCTGCCATTCGCAGCCGGTCTTTGGTCATGCCTTCGGGCAGCCCCTCTGCTCGGATTCTGTGCACTTTTCGCAAAACAAACCGATAATAAATATAATTGGAAAAGGCAAACAATAATACTCGCACCGCAAAACTCAGATACATACAAATAATATGCATCGTATGTAAAGCAGTTTCATATGGCAACAATGCCGTACAGAATGATTGAATCTGTTCTGACATCACTTGCAGGAAATTGTTGTACATGCCGCCCATACTGCCCATGCTGTTCATACTCTGCTGCATACTGTGCAGCTGGCTCAAAATCGAATCATTGTTGGTGACAAACGAATACAGTTCTGACGGCAAATCCAACAACAGCAACACGCTGATAATCAGAAATGTCATGCCCCACATTTTCCGGCTGGCAAAATACAGATGCGGGAACACCGCACTGATTAAATTCATGGTGAGTTTCGAGCCAGTTTCTCGGAACTTCTTAAATGCCGGAATATAATAAATGGTATTCGTCCGCACGAAATTTGCAAGGTCTTCCAGCCGTTCCCCTTCATAATCCTCATTCGGGTCTAATCCGCAGCAAATATCCTGTGCACTTTGCTGCCACGTCTGCTGATTTTGCTGTGCTGTTTGCTGCTGTCCGTTCTCCTCTAAAATCATGCCGCAGTGTCCGCAGAACGCCTGATGCACAGGATTTTCCGTTCCGCAGCGAGGGCAGCGGCGTGTTTCCGGTGCTGCCTCCGGTTCTGGCAATGGAATTTCGACCGGTTTCCAACTTCCGCCGTTTTCGTGCAGATGCACATTGATGCAGTGCCCGTAATGCTGCCAGCACGCCCGATGGTAAGGCGTTCCGCATTCTGGGCAAACAACAACATCATCCTCCGGTTCGAATGGCTTTTGGCATACAAAACAGGATTGTCCGGTATAATCTGCCATAAAGCAATGCACTTCCTTTCCAATTCTGTTTCCACAGAATTTGATGGTGATTCCCCGTTTCTTATTTCTGGCTGGAAGATTTCAGCTTTTTCCACCGGAACACAAATACACCCGTTGCTGTTCCAGCGGTTACAAGCGTGAATACAATCACAGCAGTTACCAAATCTTTTGTGCTGAACTTGGAAGATTCCGTTTCTGTTTCTGCTTCTGTTGTCACCTGTGTGGTCGGTTCGGTGGTGTCGTCTGCTGCTGCCGCTGGCAGTCCCCAGCAGCCCAGCCCGAGGATGCCGGCACAAAGCCACGCTAACATTCGTTGTTTCATTGTTATTCCTCCGCTTTTCTTTTCCAGCCCTTGTAAGTCTTGTAAGGATAGTATAAAGAATACCGCACCAGATAAAACGTCCAGTGCGGTATCCTGTTTTCGCTTGCGTCTAATTACTTCTCTGCATTCGGGGTGGTATATGGTGCAATATGATGTGCCAGATATTCCGAATGAGTTTCATTCTTCTGAATCCGAACATTGTTATAAACATCCATACCTGTTCCGGCAGGAATCAGCTTACCAATGATAACATTTTCCTTCAAGCCATACAGCATATCGCTCTTACCACGGATTGCCGCATCGGTCAAAGCCTTTGTGGTTTCCTGGAAGGATGCTGCCGACAGGAAGCTGTCGGAGCTGGAGGATGCCTTGGTAATACCCTGCAGTACTGGTGCAGTGGTAACCAGTTCTACGTCTGGTTCGCCATTTGCCATCCGTTCCCGCAGTTCTTCGTTAATGGTTTCTACCTTCCGCTTATCAATCAGCGTGCCCGGCAGTAAGTAGCTGCTGCCAGATTCTTCAATCTTGACCTTCCGCAGCATCTGGCGTACGATAACTTCGATGTGCTTATCGTTGATATCAACACCTTGCAGACGGTAAACCTTCTGCACTTCGCTGATGATGTAGTCCTGTACAGCATGAACGCCCAGAACTGCCAGAATATCGCCCGGGAAGATGTTCCCTTCGGTCAGACGAGTACCCTTTTCGATTTCTTCGCCTTCCTTTACCCGAATCTTCAGGTTATAGTGAATCGGATAAGATTCCGATTCGCCAGTAGTCTGGTTGGTAACGAAAATGGTTCTTGCAGTCTTGATTTCTTCAATGTGTACCTTACCGGACAGACGAGCCAAAATGGCTGCATTCTTCGGGTGACGGCTTTCAAACAATTCTTCGACACGTGGCAAACCTTGTGTGATGTCTTCTGCCGATGCGATACCACCGGTATGGAATGTACGCATGGTCAGCTGTGTACCTGGTTCACCGATGGACTGTGCAGCGATAACGCCGACCGATTCACCCACGCAAACCAGATTGCCGTTTGCCAAGTTTGCACCGTAGCACTTTGCACAAACACCCTGCTTTGCATGGCAAGTCAGGACGGAACGAATCGAAATCCGTTCAATGCCAGCTCCGGTAATCTTCTTTGCATCACTTTCTGTGAGCATTTTATTCTTAGAAATCAGCAGTTCGCCGGTTTCCGGATCTCTCAGGTCTTCTACCAGATAACGACCTGCCAGACGTTCGCCGAGCGGTTCAATCATTTCATTGCCGTTGCTGATTTCGTAAACTTCCAGACCTTCATTTGTGCCGCAATCCTGTTCCCGGATGATGACATCCTGCGAAACGTCTACCAGACGACGGGTCAGGTAACCAGAGTCAGCGGTGCGCAATGCGGTATCTGCCAAGCCCTTTCTTGCACCTCGAGAGGAGATGAAGTATTCCAAGATGTTCAGACCTTCTCGGTAGTTGGAACGAATCGGCATTTCGATGGTCGCACCGGATGTATTGGCAATCAAGCCACGCATACCGGCAAGCTGACGAATCTGGCTGATACTACCACGAGCACCGGAGTCCGCCATCATGAAGATTGGGTTGTAACGATCCAAACCGTTTTGCAGAGCGGTGGTAACGTCATTGGTTGCACCGTTCCAGATTTCGATAAACCGCTTGGACTTTTCTGCTGCGGAGATATAACCGTATGCATATTCGTTGTTGATCTCTGCAACTTCTGCATCGGCTGCTGCAATGATGTCTTTCTTTTCCTTTGGAATGATGGCATCACAAACTGCAACGGTAATGGCAGCCTTTGTAGAATACTTAAAGCCAGTTGCCTTGATCTTATCCAGCACTTCGGAAGTGGTCGTTGTGCCGTGAATCTTAATGCAACGATCGATAATCTGACCCAGCTGCTTCTTGCCAACCAAGAACGCAATTTCCAGATCAAACTGATGCTTGGAATCTGTACGGTCTACATAGCCCAGATTCTGCGGAATGTTTTCGTTAAAGATCAGACGGCCAACGGTACAATCAATAATCTGAGAAACCCGCTTGTCACCAATATCTCTGGTAATCCGTACTTTAATCTTTGCATGAATGGAAACATCGCCTTCATTGTAAGCCATGAGGGCTTCGTTGACATCCCGGAAAATCTTGCCTTCGCCCTTTTCGCCGTCCTTTTCCATGGTCAGGTAATACGAACCCAAAACCATATCCTGTGTTGGAACCGCAACCGGACGACCGTCAGACGGCTTCAACAAGTTGTTTGCAGCCAGCATCAGGAATCTTGCTTCTGCCTGTGCTTCTGCGGACAGCGGCAGATGGACTGCCATTTGGTCGCCGTCGAAGTCTGCGTTAAATGCAGAGCATACCAACGGGTGCAGCTTCAGAGCACGACCTTCTACCAGTACCGGTTCAAATGCCTGAATACCCAGACGGTGCAGCGTAGGAGCACGGTTCAGCAGAACCGGATGTCCCTTGATGACATTTTCCAGTGCATCCCAAACTTCCGGAGAAGTCCGATCTACCATCTTTCTGGCACTCTTAATATTTGCAATGACCTTGGTATCTACCAACCGCTTCAGAACGAACGGCTTGAACAGTTCCAATGCCATTTCCTTCGGCAAACCGCACTGATACATCCGCAGTTCCGGACCAACGACGATAACAGAACGACCAGAGTAGTCAACACGCTTACCGAGCAAGTTCTGACGGAATCGACCCTGCTTGCCCTTCAGCATATCAGACAGGGATTTCAGAGCACGGTTATTCGGGCCAGTAACAGGTCTGCCGTGTCTGCCGTTGTCAATCAAAGCATCGACTGCTTCTTGCAGCATCCGCTTTTCGTTCCGAACGATGATGTCCGGTGCATCCAGTTCCAGCATCCGCTGCAACCGGTTGTTCCGGTTGATGACACGGCGGTACAAATCATTCAGGTCAGAGGTTGCATACCGTCCGCCGTCCAGCATAACCATCGGACGGATGTCCGGCGGGATAACTGGAACAACGTCCAGAATCATCCATTCCGGACGGTTGCCGGACTGCCGGAACGCTTCCACGATTTCCAGCCGCTTCAGCAGCTTCAACCGCTTCTGACCGGAATTCAGTCCAACCAGTTCTTCTTTCAATTCTTTGGAAAGTTCTTCCAAATCAATTTCACAGAGCAGCTTCTTAATGGCTTCTGCACCCATTGCTGCTTCAAATTCATCGCCGTACTTTTCCCGATAATTCAGATATTCCTTTTCGGTCAGGAGCTGCTTCTTAAACAGCTCCGTATTCCCCGGGTTCAGTACGATATATTTTGTGAAGTAGAGCACTTCTTCCAGTCTTTTCTGGGAGATTTCCAGCATCTGACCGATTCTGGACGGTGTTCCCTTGAAGTACCAGATATGAGAAACCGGAGCAGCCAGTTCAATATGACCCATCCGTTCCCGGCGAACCTTTGCACGGGTTACTTCTACGCCGCAGCGGTCGCAGACTTTGCCCTTAAAACGAATCTTCTTGAACTTTCCGCAGTGACATTCCCAGTCCTTGGTTGGCCCAAAAATCCGTTCGCAGAACAAACCATCCCGTTCCGGTTTCTGTGTCCGGTAATTGATGGTTTCCGGGCGTGTTACCGCACCATAAGACCATTCCCGAATCCGTTCCGGTGAAGCAAGTCCAATTTTTATGGATTCAAATGTATTAAATTCCAAATTCGTACCCTCCTGTATTCTATCACGAGATTTTCATACATGGTAACTTGTTACATTTCGTCATCGTCAAACGGATAATCATCTGCATCATCCAGATAATCGTCTTCGTCTGTATCGTCAATATCCTCAAATGGAACATCCTCTGCATCCGGATCTCCATTTGCAATGGTCTTATCATCATCATAACCCATGCCGGCATCTTCCATATCCTTGGACATGCCTTCATAGTTTGCAGTATCGGTGATGTCGTCATCACTTTCATACGAAACAACCTGTGCGGTGACATCGTCATCGAAGTTCGACCGCAGGTCGATTTCATTCTGTTCGCCATCCAATACCTTGACATCCAGACCCAGTGACTGCAATTCCTTGATCAGAACCTTGAAGGATTCCGGAATGCCCGGCTTCGGTACGTTCTGACCCTTGACAATTGCTTCATAGGTTTCTACACGTCCAACGGTATCGTCAGATTTTACTGTCAGGATTTCTTGCAGGGTGTAAGCTGCACCGTATGCTTCCAGTGCCCAAACTTCCATTTCCCCGAATCTCTGACCGCCGAACTGTGCCTTACCACCCAACGGCTGCTGCGTAACCAGAGAATACGGGCCAACAGAACGAGCGTGAATCTTTTCGTCTACCAAGTGGTGGAGTTTCAGGTAGTGCATATAACCAACGGTTACACGGTTATCAAACTTTTCACCAGTTCTGCCATCATACAGTGTGAACTTACCGTCTTCGCAGAATTCCAGTGCCTTCGGGTTGATGACCTTCTGCATTGGCTTCAGGTCGAACGGATCATTCCGATGCGGTTCGTTCCGGCGATTTGCTTCCCGGAAGCATTCTCGAATGTCATCTTCGTGTGCACCGTCAAAGACTGGTGTCATCACGTGCCAGCCCAGAGCCTTGGCAGCCATACCCAGATGCACTTCCAATACCTGACCGATGTTCATACGAGAAGGTACGCCCAACGGGTTCAGAACGATATCCAGCGGTGTGCCATCCGGCAGGAACGGCATATCTTCTTCCGGCAAAATGCGGGAAACGACACCCTTGTTACCGTGACGGCCTGCCATCTTATCGCCGACGGAGATTTTCCGCTTTTGAGCGATATAGCAGCGAACCAATTTATTGACACCAGCCGACAATTCATCACAATTCTCTCTGGTGAATATCTTTACATCAATGATGATACCAGCTTCGCCGTGCGGTACTTTCAAAGAGTTATCCCGCACTTCCCGTGCCTTTTCGCCGAAGATTGCACGCAGCAGGCGTTCTTCTGCGGTCAGTTCGGTTTCGCCCTTCGGGGTAACCTTACCAACCAGAATATCACCAGCGTGTACTTCTGCACCAATCCGAATGATACCATTTTCATCCAAATCCTTCAGTGCATCGTCACCGACGTTCGGAATATCTCTGGTAATTTCTTCTGGGCCTAACTTCGTATCTCTGCATTCGATTTCATATTCTTCAATGTGAACGGAAGTGAAGATATCTTCCCGTACCAACCGTTCATTCAGCAGAACCGCATCTTCGTAGTTGTAACCTTCCCAAGTCATGAAGCCGATGAGGGCATTCTTACCCAGAGAGATTTCACCGTCAGAAGTAGACGGACCATCTGCCAGAACCTGTCCCTTTGTAACGTGTTCGCCAGCATCTACAATCGGTCTTTGGTTGATGCAAGTACCCTGGTTGGAACGCTTGAACTTTTCGAGCTTAAAGGTCTGTTCCTTGTGGGTTTCATCCGACAGCAAGGTAATGGTGTCTGCGGAAACTGCCGTAATCACACCATCACACGGTGCAAGCACACAAACACCAGAGTCTACAGCTGCCTTGTATTCCATACCCGTTCCGACAAACGGCCGTTCGGTCTTGAGCAGCGGCACTGCCTGTCTTTGCATGTTAGAACCCATCAACGCACGGTTTGCGTCATCGTTTTCCAAGAACGGAATCATAGAAGTTGCGACAGAAACAACCATTTTCGGGGAAACATCCATGAAGTCAATGCGATCCTGTTCGACTTCCAAAATCTGTTCCCGATAACGAGCCGCAACCTTGCGATTTGCAAAGTGTCCGTCTTCGGTCAGCGGTTCGTTTGCCTGTGCAACAATGTAATTATCTTCTACGTCCGCAGTCATATAGACAACTTCGTCTGTTACAACACCAGTTGCCTTGTCTACTCGCCGATACGGAGCTTCAATAAAGCCATATTCGTTGATTCTTGCGAATGTTGCCAGATAAGAAATCAAACCGATGTTCGGACCTTCTGGCGTTTCAATCGGGCACATTCTTCCGTAATGGCTATAATGTACGTCACGAACTTCAAATCCTGCACGATCTCTGGACAAACCGCCCGGACCCAATGCAGACAGACGACGCTTATGGGTCAATTCTGCCAGCGGGTTGTTCTGATCCATGAACTGCGACAGCGGAGAAGAACCAAAGAATTCTTTAATTGCAGCCGTAATTGGACGGATATTGACCAAACTCTGCGGTGTGATCACGTCCATATCCTGTGCCTGAATGTTCATCCGTTCCCGAATGACCCGTTCCATTCTGGTGAAACCAATCCGGAACTGGTTCTGCAACAGTTCGCCAACAGAACGGATTCGACGGTTACCCAAGTGGTCGATGTCGTCCACCGTACCAACGCCTTCACAAAGGTTCAGGAAATAGCTGATGGTTGCATAGATGTCGTCCAGAATAATATGCTTCGGAACGAGTTCATCCAACCGCTTCTTCACCTGTTCTTCCACTTCTTCCGGTGTGGAGGAACTTTCGAGAATTTCTCTCAGAACAGAGAACGAAACCTTTTCGTTGATTTCATATTTGCTGATGTCAAACTGTACATACGGCTGCAGGTCAACCATGCCGTTACCGATGACCTTAACTTCCCGCTGTACAAACCGGATAGCATTTTCTCCGGCTTCGGTGACATAATATTCTTTACATTCTACTGTCAGGAATGCAGCCTTTACGCCGGCTTCCTGAATCTGTTCTGCCTGTTCGTAAGTCAGGGTCGTTCCTGCATCAAACAGCAGTTCGCCTGTCATTTCATTGATGACCGGACGGGACAGGGTATGTCCAGCCAGACGGCTTGCAATGCCCAGCTTCTTATTATACTTATACCGACCGAACCGGCACAAATCATACCGCTTTGCATCAAAGAACAGATTGTTCAAGTGGGTCAGGGAGCTTTCCACCGTCGGCGGTTCACCCGGACGCAGCTTCTTATAAACATCCAGCAATGCATCTTCGGTATTCTTGGTGCTGTCCTTTTGCAGAATGGTCTGCCGCAGACGTTCATCATCCCCGAACATTTCATAGATTTCTTCATCTGTTCCAATGCCGATTGCACGGATAAAGGTTGTCAGTGCAATTTTCCGGTTCTTATCAATCCGGACATAGATGACATCGTTGGAATCCATTTCATATTCCAGCCATGCACCACGGTTCGGAATGACAGTGGTCTTAAACAAATCCTTACCGGTGCGGTCTTTTTCAGAAGCGTAATAAACGCCCGGAGAACGAACCAACTGCGAAACGATGACACGTTCTGCACCATTGATGACGAACGTACCGCTTTCGGTCATGAGCGGGAAGTCGCCCATATAAATTTCGCTTTCCTTGACCTCGCCGGTTTCCTTATTCCAGAGGGTCGCCGTCACACGCAGTGCGGCAGCATAAGTTGCATCCTGCTCCTTGCATTCTGCAATGGTATACTTCGGCTTTTCATCAATCCGGTAATCAATAAAGTTCAGAACCAGATTGCCGTTGTAGTCTGTGATAGAAGAAACGTCCCGGAAGACTTCCTTTAAGCCTTCCTCCCGAAACCAGCGGTACGAATTTTTCTGTACTTCGATCAGGTTCGGCATTTCCAGCACTTCGTTGATTTTCCCGAAGTTCATTCTGACATTTTTTCCACACTGCTTTGGCGTCACATTCACCATAGGCGAAAAAACCTCCTTCGTTATAATCGAAAAAATTAGCACCTGTAAGCAGAAATGAAAAATTTTTCGTATTTTTCGATTTTCTCTTGACAGGCGGGAAAGGATATGGTATACTATTAGTTTTTGCGTATGCCACCCTTGTGGCACTACGATACATTTTATTATTCTATAATATCCTAAGAGGTTTGTCAAGTAGTTTTTTTAAATTTTACAGATTTTTAAAAATATTTTGAGAATTCCCCGTATCCATCCCGAAAATCTCGTGCACATTTCGGCTTTTTGATGGCTGGATGAGAGAATTTTTGCAGAATACCAAAAAATCACCCTCACAAGCAATTTCAAAAAATTTTAAGAAACCCCTTGACAAATCAAGAAAAATAGTGTACTATGTTGATAGTGCACTAATTCACACGGTCACAAAAAGCCGTACATCCTTCTGAAAGGAGGCATTTTGGATGGAGTTTCAAAACAACTACCCCATCTACCTGCAAATTGCAGATGACATCAAACGGCGGATTGTCATCGGTGAGCTGCATCCCGGTGACAAACTGCCCTCCAACACCGATTTGGCGGTTTCTTATACCGTCAACCCCAACACAGTACAGCGAATTTACCGACAACTGGAGGTGGAAGGCATCACTTTCACTCGCCGAGGCGTGGGGACGTTCCTGAGCGAAGACCCCGAACTTGCGGAACGGTTACGCAGTACCATCTTGAAACAGGAAGTGACTGCTTTCCTGAAAAAAATGCAGCAATACCATTTTTCAAAGGCTGCACTCTTTACAGCCATGGAACAGCAGTTGGAACAAGCGGAAAAAAAGGAAGAAACAGAAACAACAGACAAAAACTAAACCAAAAGGAGCAAAGGGATTATGTTAACATTTGAACATGTCAGAAAAAATTATGACAGCAAACGGGTGCTGGAGGATTGCAGCATTTCGTTTGAGCCGGGAAAGGTGTATGCCCTCGTGGGGCCAAACGGCACTGGCAAAAGCACCTTGATGAAAGCAGCTGCCGGACTGGTAAAAATCAATGGTGGCACACTCACCTACAAGGGGCAGCCAATCGGAACAGAGAGCAAGAAACACATTGCTTATATGTCCACCGAACCATTCTATTATGACTATATGCGGATTCGGGATGTCAAGGCATTTCACAAGGATTTCTTTGCCGACTTTGACGCAGACTTATTCGACCGCCTGCTCACATTTATGGAGCTGACGCCGGACTTAAAAGTACGGGCGTTGTCCTCCGGTATGGCTGCGAAGCTGAAAATTGCAGTGACGCTCTCCAGACGGGCGGAAGTCATCATGCTGGATGAACCGCTGAACGGCATCGACCTCATCGGACGGGATCAGATCATCCACACCATCATTCAGGCAACCGGAAACGGTGCAACTTTCATCATCTCCAGCCACTTGTTCGATGAATTAGAGCCAATTGTGGACAATGTTGTCATGATGAAAGGCGGCAAGGTCATCTTGGAAGGCGAACTGGAAGCCATCCGTGCGGAACACGGCAAATCCATTTCCGACTTGTATCGGGAAATTTATGCGGATACAGCCGTTCCGCAGTTTTAAACAAAAAAATAGAACCATCATTCCACAACGCTTACAAAAATAAGGAGGATTTTCCATTATGGGAAACGTATTAAAATATGAAATCAAAAAGTCCAGATTTATGATGCTGATTGTTGGCATCATCGTCGGCTGTCTGGAACTGGCATACTTAATCGGCTTTTTTGGTGTTAAAACAGCACAAAATGAAAAAATTCAAGATATTTTCAGCAGTATCTGGGTTTTCTCTATTGTTCTGCTCGTGATTGCTGCCTGCTGTTCCATGCTGGTCGGTGTATTATACAGTGTCTTACTTTACAACAGTGACATCCGGAAGAAATCCGGTTATATGTTATTTTTAACCCCAACCCCTACTTGGCAGTGGATTCTTGCAAAAATCCTGATGGGTGTCCTTGCAACGGCTGTTCTGGTAATTGTCTTTGCCATTTTAGGGATTGCAGATATTCTGCTGTTCATTCCAGAATTGGATGACACTTCCTTCATCGGGCAACTTCTGATTCCACTGCGGGATATGATTTTCGACAATGTTGGTTCTGTTTCCCTGTTCCTGTTGAACCTGATTTTACAAATTGTTGTCATGATTACCACCATTTATCTGGCGATTGCCATGTCTAAAACCTTATTGGGCAACAAGAAAATCGGCAGCTTTGTAGCATTCGTTTTCTGGATTGCATTGGACATTTTACAGTCTGCCATCAGCAGTTTGTTTACACTGTTATCCAATGGGTTGTTCTCCATCAGCATTGACATGAGCGAAGACGGTTTGGTCTATAATTTAGACACGGCGATTCCGTATCTGCTGGCAGCAATGGCATTGAATCTTATCTTTGCTGGCGTTTGCTATGGTATTACGACTTACCTAACTGATAAGAAAATGAGCGTTTAAAATATCTCGTTTTCTGCAAATCCATACAGAAATGGAAAATCCCCTTGCTCTCCAAACGCAAGGGGATTTTTATTTGATTCTTAGAAAAAACTTATGCGTACGGTTCGGCAAAATCGCTTCGCTCTTTGCCTTTGTGCTGTTCGCCGGTGGTTGCGTTGTCCGAATTGCCTATGAATCTTTTTTAGATTCCAGTTTACAGGAATTTTTTATGTTTCTAGAATGGCGAACAGCATTTGTTTACTTTTCTTAGATTTCAATTTCATCTCATCAATACCTCTGTTAAGGGGGACAGCTTGTCCCCCATTTTTAAAGGATGCCTTGCCCTTTTGTCCCTTCGGGACATTTCCCCACACTGTGGGGAATCATCCCCCTCGCCGAGCTGAGCCAGCTCGACCGCAGTTCGCCTGCGGCGGAAATTAATTGCTTTCTTCTGCAGCTTTTCGCAGCAGTGCAATTTCTGCTGCATATCCAGCATCATCGTTCGGTGTTTCCAGAATGAACGGCAACTGTTTCAAAACTGGATGCCGAACAACCGCTTTCAAGGCTTCCAATCCAATATAACCTTGTCCAATCTTCTGATGGCGGTCTTTATGTGCTCCCAATGGGTTCATACTGTCGTTTAAGTGTACTGCATACAGACGATGCAAGCCGATTGTCTTGTCAAACTCTTCCAATACGGCTTCCAGATTTCCGGCAATATCATAACCGCCATCCCAGATATGACAGGTATCCAGACACACACCCATTTTTTCTTGCAAGTGTACGCTGTCTAAAATTGCCCGCAGTTCTGAAAAGTTTCTGCCGACTTCACTGCCCTTTCCTGCCATTGTTTCCAGCAAAACGGTCGTGGTCTGCTCCGGAAATAGCACTTCGTTCAGCGTTTCTGCAATCTGTGCAATTCCCACTTCTGCACCCTGTTTCACATGGCTGCCGGGATGAAAATTATAATACTGATTTGGCGTGTATTCCATCCGCTGCAAGTCATCTGCCAGCATATCTTTCCCAAACTGCCGAATGCTGGGGTCAGCGGAACACAAATTCATGGTATATGGTGCGTGTGCAACGAGATGTTGCAGGTCATGTTCTGCTGCATACGCTAAAAATGCAGCAACATCTTCTTTCTGAATCGGCTTTGCTTTTCCGCCCCGTGGATTTCGTGTAAAGAAAGCAAATGTCGTTGCTCCCAAAGCAACTGCGTGTTTTCCCATCTCCAGATAGCCCTTTGATGATGGCAAGTGGCATCCAATTCGCAGCATATTTATTCCCCCTGTTCAGTCGTTTGTTCTGTGGTTTCCGGTGTTTCAGATACTGGCTTGTCTGCTGGCGGTTCAGTGTTATCCAAGTCCGTCATAATCTCTTCCAGTACCTTTTTTGCATACTCATAATATTCCTGCATCACGGCTTCACTCTTGTAACCCTCTGTTGGTTTCCGCAGACTCAAGCATAAATCTCTGTCCAGCCGCCCTTCCGAATAGCCGATTTTCTGTGCAAAATCTGTATACCGCAGATAATACCCATATTCTCGCACATGAGAATCCTCCGGATACAGCTGCTCTAAATTCACCAGCGTATCTTCTGCGGAAATATAGTCATTTGCTTTTGCATCCGTCAAGAGCATGACACCTTCCGGCATTTGCATTTGCGTTGAAAGTTTGGTGGCGTTGGCAGTATAATAGTCCATATCGTCAATGTCATCCGACACGGGAATACAATAAATGCTAACAGTGACTTTTCTATCTCCGTTTTCATCATCTACGAACTGCTCCAGATAGGTTTGCAGTTCTGCGGATTTCTTTTGCAATTCCTCGTTATCGGTCAAGACCATTAAAACGAAATCCGGCTTGACTTTGGTCAGCTGGTCATATGCCAGATAGCCAAAAAGCAATACCAATACAATGGTAATCCCCAGCCACCATTTATTATGGTAAAAAAAGTTGGAAATTCGCTTGCCGAGCGGCATTTTTTTCTTTTCAGGATGTTCTTCTGCAATCCGGTCACTTTCGGTAATCACACCCTGTTTCAGGCGAATGAGTTCAATGCGGTCTTGCTGAATTTTTTTCTCATAAGCTTCTTTTTCTCGTTTTTCCTGCTCTGCAAGCTGTGCCTGCATCGCAGCTTCACGGGCTTCTTCCTGCTGCTGTTCTTTCGCATCAATCTCCCGCATGGTTTCGAGAAAACTTTTGCCTTTTTCTTTTTTCTTCTTTCCGGTAGGAGCAGTGGTTTCCTGCTCTGGCGTTGTTTGCTTCGGGGTTTCTTCTGCCATAAAAGACTCCTTTTTCCTGTAATGATTCATTCTCATCTCATATAAGCACAAAGGGGTGTCCCGTTTTCCGATGACACCCCTTTTGTTTTTCTGCATCTTTCTTTTTTTGCAGCTTATGCTTCGGTCGTTTCCGCTACTTCGTCTGCATCTTCTTCCGATTCCTGTCCATTCTTCGGCAGTGGCCGCATGGTTGGGAACAGCAGAACGTCCCGAATGGAAGCACTGTCGGTCAACAGCATTACCAGACGGTCTAAACCTAAGCCCAGACCACCCGTTGGCGGCAGACCATATTCCAATGCATTTACGAAATCTTCGTCTACTTCCCCAGTCGTATCGCCCAGTTCCCGTCTTGCAGCAACCTGTGCTTCAAACCGCTGCTTCTGGTCAATCGGGTCATTCAATTCAGAGAATGCATTGCCCATTTCTCTTGCATAGATGAAGTATTCAAACCGTTCTGTAAATGCCGGTTCGCTTGGCTTCCGCTTTGCCAGCGGTGAATTTTCAACCGGATAATCATAAATAATGGTCGGCTGAATCAGGTTTTCTTCTACGAATGCATCAAAGAATGCAATCAAGACATGACCCTTTGTTGCGTGTTCGCCTTCTTCGACTTCCACGCCCTTTTCCTTGGCACAAGCTCTTGCAGCTTCATCGCTTTCCCATTCGTAGTAATCGACACCAGCATACTTCTTGACTGCTTCAACCATGGTCAACCGTTCCCACGGTTCGCCCAGTGCGATTTCAACGCCCTGATACAGAATATGGTCACTGCCGCAAATGGTTTTTGCCAGTGTCCGGTACATATCTTCGATCAGATCCATCATACCCTTATAATCGGTATATGCCTGATACATTTCAATGGATGTAAATTCCGGATTGTGAGATGGATCCATGCCCTCGTTCCGGAAAATTCTGCCGACTTCATAAACCCGTTCAAATCCGCCAACAATCAGCTTCTTCAAGTTCAGTTCGGTTTCAATCCGCAGGAACATATCCATATCCAGTGTATTGTGATGGGTCACGAACGGTCTTGCCGCAGCAGCAATCTGTAATGGCAGCAGAACTGGTGTTTCTACTTCTACATAGCCAATATTGTCCAGATAATTCCGGATTTCCCGCAGAATCTTGCTTCTGATCACAAACGTGTTCTTGACTTCCGGATTGACAATCAAGTCCAGATACCGCTTCCGGTAACGGGTATCCTGGTCTTTCAGACCGTGCCACTTTTCCGGCAACTGCAACAGTGCCTTGGAGAGCAGGGTAATTTCCTGTGCATGAATGGAAATTTCGCCCTTCTTCGTCCGGAATACAAAGCCCTTGACACCGACAATATCACCGATGTCCCACTTCTTAAATTCCTTGAATGCTTCCTTGCCACCGATGTCGTTCATCCGGACATAGACCTGAATTCGGTCAGAGCCGTCCCGTACATCAATGAAGTTTGCACGTCCCATATCTCTCCAGCTCATGATTCTGCCGGCGATGGAAACGATTTGTTCCTTGAGCGGTTCTAAGCTTGCCTGAAAAGCTTCCTCGTCACCGTTTGCAGCTTCTTTCAGACGGGCTTCGGTTGCTTCATAGTCTGCCTTGAGATCTGCTGCGTGTGCAGTGACATCATACTTTGTAATGGTGAATGGGTCGTTGCCAGCTGCCTGTAATTCAGCCAGCTTGTCCATCCGAATCTTCTTTAAAATGTTAATATCCTGTTCGGTTTCCGCTGCTGCGTTCTGCTGCGGATTCTGCTGTTGTGCCATGTAAGATCCTCCACTTTTAAATTACCGACAACTTACTTGCCGATTTCCAGCACCTCAAAGAGCAATGTGCCAACTGGTGCAAATACCTGAAATGTTTCGCCGACCTTCTTTTTGAGGGCAGCTTTTCCGATCGGAGAGTCGTCCGAAATCTTATGTTCTGCAAAATTTGCTTCGTTGCTGCTGACAATCTGCCAGGTTTCTACTTTTCCGCTCTGGAAGTTTTTCAGCTTGATGGTAGAGCCCAGACCAACTTCATCCAAGGAAATGCTGTCATCGTCTACGACTTCGCAGTTATCCAAGGTATACTGGATTTCCTTGATCTGTGCTTCGAGAATTGCCTGTTCGTTCTTCGCTTCATCATATTCAGCGTTTTCAGAAAGGTCGCCCTGTGCACGAGCTTCTTTCAGTTTCTGTGCCATTTCCGCACGTTTTACGCCAACCAGATAATCCAGTTCTTCTTTCAGTTTGTCATAACCGCTTTTTGAAATCTGTTTCATTGCCATACTGCATGACTCCTTTTATTCCTGATAATGGTTCTCATTCCCATTCGCCGATTCCTACGGGAATCTGCGAAAAATACAACCTTTATTATACTGTATTTCCGTCGAATTGTCAAGGGCTGGTGTGGGCGTTTGAAAAAGCACAATTACAGAATCGTCAACAAAAACATTGTGATCATTTTGTTTGATTCTTGGGAAAATTGTCTGCATCCGGTTCGGCAAGGCTGGGGCACATCCCCAGCTTGCCTTTGGAACCGCAATTGCCCCTGAAACCTTGTTTTATCATTACAACCCTATAATCTTGAAAGCAATTGCGGTTCTTCTGATTTCTTCTTAGATTTTTGTTACAATTCATTATGCAGTTCTATGCAGGGGGCAGCTTGCCCTTTTTAAGGATGCCCTGCCCTTTTGTCCCTTCGGGACATTTCCCCACACTGTGGGGAATCACCCCTCGCCAAGCTGAGCCAGCTTGACCGCAGTTCGCCTGCGGCGATATTCAAATGGTTTCATTGCTTGACAAGACTTCTGATTTATGCTATATTTTTCATGATTTCCAATCCAATTCTGATGAAAGGAGCGTTCTTCATGCATTTCTTTTCCCACAAAAAGTCCATTCTACCGCTGCCGGACGGCTGCACGCCGGAACAAATCCAAATCGAATCCAGCATTTGCACCGGCGAAACCACCATTGGTTTTTACGATGCCGCCGAAAAGAAATTACGGTATGCAGAACTGGTAAAAACACCAGCAGACATTGCCGCTTTCTATGCACGATATGGGCTCACACCGCCTGACCACTCGTAAGAAAAAGACTGCCGCTTTTCGTTCCCTGCGACAGTCTTTTTCTATTTCGATGTTTCTGTATGTTCAGAACTTACTTCTGTAATGTTCCGCTTGACAGGGCTTTCAGATAAGCATTGATAAAGCCATCCAAATCACCATCCATAACCGCTTGAATGTTTCCGTTTTCAAAGCTGGTGCGGTGGTCTTTTGCCAGTGTATACGGCATGAATACATAAGACCGAATCTGTGCACCCCATGCAATTTCTTTCTGTACGCCCTTAATGTCGGCGATTTTATCAAGGTGTTCCCGTTCCTTGATTTCCACCAACTTGGACTTCAACATCTTCATTGCATATTCCTTGTTCTGGAACTGGCTTCTCTGTGTCTGACAGGAAACAACAATGCCCGTTGGCAAGTGCGTCAACCGAACCGCAGAACTGGTCTTGTTGATGTGCTGACCGCCCGCACCGCTGGAACGGAATACATCCATCTTAATATCTTCCGGACGAATGTCTACTTCCATGTTGTCATCAATTTCCGGCATGACTTCCACTGCGGAGAACGAAGTGTGCCGTCTGCCGGAGGCATCGAACGGAGATACCCGAACCAGACGATGCACACCCGATTCTGACTTCAGGAATCCATAGGCATTTTCACCCTCAATCAAAATGGAAGCACTCTTCAAGCCGGCTTCATCGCCATCCAGATAATCCAGTGTCGTTACCTTGAAATGATGCCGTTCTGCCCAGCGGTTGTACATCCGGTAGAGCATTTCTGCCCAGTCCTGTGCTTCTGTTCCGCCTGCTCCGGCGTGGAACGTCAAAATTGCATTGGAGTGGTCATATTCTCCGGTGAGCAGAGATGCCAATTTCATTTCTTCCAGCTTCTTAATAAAAGCGTCGCATTCTGCATTCATATCCGGTGTGCTTTCTGTTTCGCCCTCTTCGAGAGAAAGTTCAATCAGCGTAATAATATCTTCCAGTTCCGACTGCATCTTCTTATAGGAATTGATGCGGTTTTCCAGTGTCTTGGATTCCTGCAACACTTTCTGAGAATGTTCCAGATCATCCCAGAATCCTTCTTTTGCAATTTCTTCCTGTAATACATTGTAGCGTTCTGTTGCAGCCGCAACGCCCAATACTTCGTACAACTCATCCATATCTTTCTGATAGTCGGACATGGTTACACGCAATTCATCTAATAAAACCATAGTGTCAACCTCTCTTTTCAAATCACTCAATAAACCGTTTGTGCTTACACATACAATTTTTATTATACTATAAATTCGTTTCAATTGCAATGGCTTTCGGAAAATATTCAGAAATTTCGCTGTTTTTCACAGATTCCACCCCTTTTTTTCCCCTGTAAAAAAATTTTTCTACACAATGGGATTTTTTGCAGGGTTCAATTGTTATTAGGGTGAAGTACTTCTGAATCCCACAAAAGGAGATGAACAACATGGACAAATCTACATTTCAACAAAAGCTCCAACAATACAAAGACATGGTTTACCGCATTGCCTATACCTATCTCCGCAACACCGCTGATGCAGAAGATGTATCACAAGAAACATTCCTGAAATTCTATCAACTATCCAAGCCCTTCACAGATGCTGGTCTGGAAAAGGCGTGGCTGATTCGAGTGACCCTCAACGCCTGCCATAACCTCCGGAAATCCGTCTGGTACAACCGGAGAGCAGACTACAAAGAAATTCCGGAGCTGTTCTCCGACCCCACCGACAACCTGCTCTATGAAGAAGTATTTGCACTGCCGGAACGATACCGCATTGTCATCTTGCTCTATTATTACGAGGAATATTCCATTCAAGAGATTGCCGACCTGACTGGCCGTAAAATCTCAACCATTCAAACGCAGCTTGCCCGTGCCAGAAAGAAATTAAAATTGGCACTCACGGAACAAGGGAGGGATTTTTATGAACAAGAATCGTTATCAGCAAATTATGAATCGCATTCAAATGCCGGAACGCTGTGAACAGGCGATTCTAGAACAAATTGCACACAACGCCAGCCCCGTTCCAACTCGCAGAACTTGGAAACGCAACGTGATTGCTGGTGTTGCGATTGCCGCTTGTATAAGCGTCATTGGTATGGTTTCCGTTTCTGCCATTCAGGGCACAAACTGGATTCATCAGCTGTTCCCAAACAGCAGTGATGATGCAGCAACCGCACAATATGCATCGCAACAATCCGGAAATATTTCTGCTTTTTCTGCCGATCTGGACGATTTGGATGCAGAACTGATTGCCGCCTTTGCAGATGAATCCAACTTATATTACGCCGTTCATCTGACCCCCAAAACAGAGAACCCAGAAAAATACACCGACCGATTCACCATTTCCCAAACCGGAACATTCTGGTTCAATGGCAAAACAAACACAGAGTTTTTACAAGGCAGTGCTTCGGAAACTCGACCGGACGGAGATGGCTATTTATTTACCAACAAGATTCATCTGGACAGTGGCAAATGGGAAAACCACATGACCTATCAGGCAGAAATGCAGGCAATCTTGTATGAGGGCGAACAATACGAAACGCTCAAGCAAAACTTCGGTACGATCGGCACGATTTCCATCACCATCGACTTACAGAACAAACCACAGACCAGTGTTTACACTGCTTCCGGAACATGGAACAATGCAAGTGGGTTTCTCAATGTAGAACAAGTTGTCTTACAACCGCTGACACTGACCATTGACGGCACAGCAGACAATCAAACCAACTCCGCAAAACAAGTATCGGTCATCTTGAAAGACGGCAGCACTGTTGCCGGAGAATACATGACAAGCGGTTACCGCAATCATGGCATCGTCACTGAAGACCTGACACAAGTAGAACAATTCCTCTATCTGGAAAAGCCCATTGACCCAACCGCAGCCACTGCCATTCAAATGGATGATGTCACTATTCCACTGACTACCAAAGCAGACAATACCATTCTTGACCCTGCTTCTATGGTAGCGACTATTTCCAATTTCAAGACGACAGGCATGGATGACTTTACCGTCACACCGCTTGGTGTGCTCAGCGATGGAACAAATCTTGCAATGGTGCTGAATCTCGCTCCGAATCAGCCGGATATGTTGCCGGAAGAAACAATGTTTATCATTGATGTATGCAGCTTGAGCATCGACAACAAGCCTCTTTCTGAATTGCTAAGCTCTGAATCGCTGAACACGGTGTATGCCTATTCCGAACAGCAAGCAGACGGTACTTATACTTTCACCTGCAAAATACAGATGGATGCATTTTTGAACCAGCAAGCAGATGTAGCATTTGCCCTGAAAACGTCTGACGACAGCACGCTTGGCACAGTTGCATTCCACTTGGACAACATCCAGACCATTCCGAGTGTCACTTATACTGCGGATGGCATTTGGAAACACTATGTTGAAATTCAAAAGACTTATCAAGTTTTCCATATTCAGCAAGTCACCTGCTATCCTTCTCATATCAAACTGGCTGGAAAAATGGATAGAGATCTTGTAACACAGCCAGAATCCGTTTCTGTGATTTTAGCAGACGGTACAACGGTGACCGCCGTTGATTTACAGAGCGGAAAAGGCGGATTATCTGCCGGATACGGCGTTTCTCACAACTTGGATGGCACAGGATGGTTGGAATTTGACCTCCCCCAGCCGATTGACCCGAACGCTGTTACTTATCTCAAAGTTGACCAAACGATTATCCCATTAACAGCAGCAGAATAACAGCTGTTTTACTTTCTCATCTTTCTCCATTTATTTTTCATTCGCAGCCCTGCAATTATTTGTGGGGCTGTGTTTTTTTCAGCTGCAAACTTACTTTCGACAGCATTTTCCCCTGCTCTGTGCTATAATCAAAAGACAGGCGGTGATTGCAATGCAAGTCATTTATGTCGACGTTTTGCTCTTCTTCAACTTCTGTGTCAACTATTTTCTTCTGCGGGGAACGGCATTTCTCACGCACACGCCTTGCCGGATTCCACGCTGCCTGCTCAGTGCTCTGCTGGGCAGTTTCTCTGCACTGGTCATCCTCCTACCGCCCCTGCCCTTGGCAGTCAACCTACTGATTCGACTGGGAACAGCTGCTGGCATGAACGGGCTGCTTTGCTTTGGGCTTTCTCGCCGAACCATGCTGCGACAAACCATTTGGTTCTTCTGTTGCAGTATGCTCTTTGCAGGCTTCCTGATGGTTCTTCAGCAGAGCACCAACAGCCACCGGATTTTTCTGGGCAATCAATGCTTTTACTTGCAGCTGTCCCTTCCGGTGTGCATTTTCTGCACGTTGCTGGCATATGGGATTCTGCGGCTCTGGCACGCTGTTCGAATGCGATGCCGACACACCGATGTTCCCTATCGGGTCTATATTCGCATCGGCTCAGAAACTCGCATACAAACGGGGTTAGCAGATACCGGAAACAACTTGGTTGACCCATACAGTGGCTTGCCCATCATTGTTTGCAGCCGACAGGCATTTTCTGACCTGCTGCCGCAATGCCAGAAAAAGCAGCGACACTACCACTATGTTCCCTATGGGACAGTATCCGGCACAAGTTTGATGCCGGTTTTTCAGGCGGATGAAGTGCTGCTGCAAAACGAAACAACGGGAGCAAGACAGCAAGTTGCTGCCCGCATTGGGTTAGCAGATGCACAGGAGCAGGCAATTTTTCACCCCAACCTCCTGCAAACGATTTAACGGTCTATGTGCGTAGAAAGGAGTTTGCCTTATGAAATCTTTGCTGCAATTTTTGCGGCAGCTGCAATTCTGGCTTTGTCCGGGACAGATGCACTACATTCACGGAGCGGATACGCTACCGCCGCCGCTCTCTGCTCCGGAGGAACGGGCAATGTTGGAGGCACTGGCAAACGGCAACACGGATGCCCGAGAACAGCTCATTGTCCACAATCTCCGGTTGGTGGTCTACATTGCAAAGAAATTTGAATCCACTGGCATTGGTCTGGAAGACCTGATTTCCATTGGTACGATCGGGCTGATTAAAGCGGTGAACACCTTCTGCCCCACGAAGAAAATCAAACTTGCAACCTATGCTTCCCGTTGCATTGAAAATGAAATTCTGATGTTCCTGCGAAAGGCAACGCAATACCGAGGAGAAGTTTCCATTGATGAACCGTTGAACATTGACTGGGATGGAAACGAACTGCTGCTCTCGGATATTTTGGGAACAGATGCCGATGTGGTCAGCCGAAACATCGAACAGGAATCGGAACGGGAACTGCTTCGTTCTGCGGTTTCAGAACTGGGCACACGGGAACGGGAAATCATGGAATTGCGGTTTGGGCTGGTGGATGGAAAAGAAAAGACGCAGAAAGAAGTTGCTCAGGCAATCGGGATTTCGCAATCTTACATCTCCCGTCTGGAAAAGAAAATCATCCGAAAACTCAGAGGCACATTGCAACAATTCAACCAATAACCAAAAAAACCGCTGTACATCGTTCTGATGTACAGCGGCATTTTTATGTGTTTTGTTTTATTTCCTTTTTCAAAGAAGGAAAACCAATTACTTTACCAGTTCATCCGATGTGCCCGGACCCAAATCTGCTACAAGGAGCAATACAAACCGTATCAGCTTTGTGGCATCATCTTCATTTACGGCACCTGATACTTCTGTTACATCCGCATTGACCAATGCATTGTCAGACAGTGTTACCAGAGTAGCCAGATACTTATTCAGTTTAATGGCATCTCGCAGGTCTACGACACCATCCAAGTTAACATCGCCATAGAACGGTTCAAATTTTTCTGTTGTAGTGGTTGTAGTCGTTGCCTGTGTAGTCGTTGTGGTTGCCTTAGCAGTTGTAGTAGTAGCCTTTGTTGTAGTCGTTGTGGTCGTTGTAGTAGTAGTGGTAGTCGTTGTAGTTGCTGTGGTTTCTGCCGGATTAACGGTTACATTAACGGTATCCTTCTGACCCTTCGGTGTTTCAACATTGATGACAACGGTTCCTGCACCAACACCGGTAACATTACCATCCTTGTCAACCGTTGCAATGGTTGGATCTTCAGAAGTAAAGGTGCAGCCATCAACATTTGTCGAAATCTTTCTGGTATCGCCAACCTTGATGATCATATTCTTCGGGTTCACGCTCAGATCCTTTTCAAACAAGTCTTCCTTGGCAGTATTCTTTTTGTTGTCAACATCATAGTAAGCAGAAACGCTCTTGAGGTTGACAGAAGTTACTTCCTTGCCTTCGTTGTTATCTGCATAGTACAAAGCGATAGAGAAGTGGTCGCCTTCCTTTTCGGTGCTAACCTTGTTCAAGAGAGACATAATTGTATCATCTTCGCCAAGGGTAACATTTGCAACGTCCGCCGGCATAATCCACATATAAGTGTATTCATGATTCTTATCATCGGATTTTACCAATGCGATAGAACCAGCCTGATACCAATAATCGCTTGCCTTGTCAACAACAGTAGTACCATTGCCCAATACGAGCTGTCTTGCATCGACCTTGCTGTCCAGTGTAAATTCAATTGCATAAACATCGGCAGTCGTTTCATAAGTCATACCGAGGTCAGAATACAGGATTTCCAACGGGTCATCACCGGTCTTCAGTTCCTTGTTAATGGTGAGTTCCTTTGTCTGGCTCTTATACGGGAAGGTCAATTCTTCGGTATAAGTCAGCATTGCACTGTCGATATCCAGAGATTCCAGCGGTGTGTATTCTTCTGCTTCGATTTCACCGTACCACAACTGGAACGAAATGGTCTTGCCGGAAGCAGCATCTGCATACTGTTTCACATCTTCCGGAACGTCCCAAGTTACCTGTACATAGTCGCCAAAGCTCTGTTCTTTCAGGTCTTTTCCGTTCTGAATCTGTACCAGACCATTTTCTGTATCTGGAGAACCAACCTTGTAACCAACATTTTCGAGGTTCTTTGCAACATCATCATAGGTATCTGCACCGATATCATTGTACCAGTAACCAGCATTTCCATCTTTCTTGAAGCCTGCCAGAGAATCATCGGTTACGTTACCGGCTTCATCTCTACCAATCTTTGCCTTTGCCTTTTCGGTATCTGCCGGAGTGCCTGCATTTACATTCAGACCGCCACCATACATGATACGCGTTACATTCTGGTTATCCTTTGCACGCATTACAACGGTCAAAGCTTCCGGTGTGATCTTTGTGGTTTCATCGCCAGAACCAATTCCGAAATCATCATAAGAGAACTTATGGCTGTTCAGCGGGTCGCCGTTCTTCCGAATGGTTGCTTCGGAATTTTCATCGCCATACTTGTCAGAATAACCATCTTCGCTGTAGTCCGCACCCTTCGGGCTTGGTGTCAGGGTAATGGTATCTGTTCCATACTGTTCCTTTGCCAGCTTCTTCAGGTCATCAGCGTTCAGCTTCTTCGTAATGGTGGATTTTACAGTTGCTGTACCATCCTTATTATCAACGAACGAGTAGTTACTGCTCTGTTCATTCTTACTGCTATAGAAGCCGCCATCACCGGTGTTCGGGAACTGTGCTTCCTTGTCCTCACCGCCTGGATTATCCGGATTACTCGGGTCAATCGGCTTTGTGCCATTGCTGGTGTCAGAAGTGCCGTTTACCGTAATGGAAGTCAAGGTAACCGGAATCTTTGTTTCACCGTTTGCCGCATAACAATTCTGGAATTCGAGGTGACGGTCAGAATGCCACTTTTCATCGATGCAGTAGCCAATGTTCTGTCCCTTCAAATCTAAATCCTTGACATTGACAACAACGGAGAATTCCGATGCATACGGCGTACATTCCTTACTCAAATCTGTCCACCATGGCTTTTCATCCAAGTTAATGCCGAAATAATACGAGAAGTTTGTAACTTCTTCGTCAGCCTTAAAATTAAACTGCAACGTTGTAAACGTTGTGTGGTTTTCACCAGAGCCGAAAATATCGGACATCAGACCGGTATAGGTGCACGCATCCTTGTTCGTCGGAGTGCTTGGGTTACTTGGGTCTGGAATTGCAACTTCCAGTGTCTTGTTTACCGAAATTTCGTTTCCAGCAGCCCAAACGATCGGGGTTGCAGCCATTGAAGTTCCGAGCATTGCCACACTCATCACAGCAGCAATTGCACGCTTTTTCCATACAGTATGTACCATTATTGATATCATCCTTTCTCTACTCTTTTTTGCTTCTCATTGAATCATAACAGGTTTATGCCTATGTTATAAACGTTTCATTTCGAACTGTTCTTATTATAACACGATATTCCGCTCCAATTGTGGATTTTTTATTAACATTACGAAGAAATGGGCATTTTCGCTGTAGAAATTCTAATCCCTGTTTTTGTGCAATCTGCACAAATTTCAGACGAATTATTGAAAAATGTAGAAAAACGCATACAGTTTTCAGCACAGAATCCACAAAACCGGACAACAACTGCTGCCCGGTTTTGTTTCATTTTCTAGTGGTTGTGGTTGTTTCAGTTGTATGAACAGTCACACGCTCCGGTGTTGTAACGGTTGTGGTCACAACGGGCGTATCGACTTTCACGCCTTTCACATAGACTTTGTTGGTGTAGTCCCCGACTGCCCAGACCCGATCCCATTTTTCACAAGAAATGGTCGGTGTATAACTGAACGAAACCGATTCGCCTTCCATCTGCGGTGCACCCAGCAGATTGACGGTTACGGTCAAATCCGCAGCAGACAGATGTTCAATCTGGTTCTTTGGTCCAATCATTTTTACCGTGAGCTGACTGGTGTCTACGGTCATATTATATGTGGTTGGTGCATTCATAATGCTGATGTCTGTCACAACAAATTCTTTTTCTACCAAATTCGAAGCATCCAACGCCAGATTTACAGAAGTAACGCCCGAAAGATTCTCATAGTTCTCCGGAATTTCCAGTGGGAAGTCCTTAGAATAGCCAATTCCAATATCCGAAAGTGAAATCTGTCCAATGCTGAACGCTGTTTCCGCATCCAAATTGGCATCAGAAGTTGCCAGCGTAATATGGTCTTCCGACTGTTTCAGCAAACTCCGCAGGTATGCTTCATCAAAGTTTGTCGGCACATTTCGCAGCTGGTACGTAATATCCAAGGTCTGTGTATATTGCACTGGAATTTCCACTGCATAATTGGAGAGCGTATATTCCAAATACGTGCTTTCTACTGGCGTATCATTTTCATCCCGAAATTCCAGCTGGTCGGTCGTCAAAATGGTTGTTGCGGAAAGTTCCCGTTCTTTTGGAATCACCGCTGCTGCATAGCTGATTCGATTCATAATGGTTTCCGGTCCTGTCACTTCCACTTCGTTCGGTGTCACCTTGACATCTTCTGTATTGATGACACAAGTGCTGGAACTGGTGATTTTTCCAATGTCGCCTTGAATCGGATACTTCTTCGTGACCATTTTATCAAATCGTACATTGACGGATTTCGGAGAAATGGATTTCACCGTAAACTGTGTGCCATCTTTGCTGGAAACGCTGATGTCCAGCGTTTTCACACCTGAAGAGGTGACGTTTTCTACGACTGGCGTTGCAATCATATCATTGGCATCTAAGTTTCCGACTTGTGAACGGTTGCCCTCGATTTGCACGGTAACTTCTTTCACGCTGTAATCAATGACACTGTATCCATTGAGTTCCGCTGCCGTTCCCGTAATATCCACCGTCAAGGGAATGTGAGAGATGGTACGGGGTGTGGTCGGATACAAGTTGATGGAAATCGCAAACCAAAGAAAAATTGCCGTGATAATCGAAAAAATCATCGTTCCCATACGGGTATTGAACAGATAGGAAAATAAGCGAAACCGTTTTTTTTCTGGATTCTTTGCTGTCTTCATGGCTGCTCTTTCTCCTTTTTCGATTTAATAAACGGAATTTTCCGAGCAGCTTTCCGAATGGCAGAATCGGTATCTTTCTGAATCAGGCGGTCTGTCAGCAACTGTTTCAGCTGTTCCCGTGTAAATCCGCTTTTCAGCAGCCCATTTTCTGCAACAGAAATTGAACCGGTTTCCTCCGATACCACGATGACAATCGCATCTGAATTTTCACTCATGCCAATGGCTGCCCGATGGCGAGAACCCAGCTTTTTATTCACAAGTTCCTCTTTCTGCGGCTTCGGCAGGAAGCAGGCAGCTGCTAGAATCATGCCATCTCGCATAATGACTGCCCCATCATGCAGCGGCGTTTTCGGGTAAAAAATATTCCCGAATAATTCTTTGCTGGGTGTTGCATTCAAAATTGTTCCGTTGTCAATCTGTTCGCCCAGACGTGTCTGCCGCTCGACAACAATCAATGCACCGGTGGCCGTTGCAGACAGTTCCACGCAGGCATCGCAAATCGCTTCAATTGCCGTCCCCCAGACGGCTGCATCTCCCGTGGGCATAGAGAGTCCCAAGGACAGCCCCCACTTACTGTTTCCCACCTTTTCCAATGCACGCCGCAGTTCCGGCTGAAACATAATCATCAGGGCAATCACGCCAATGCTGAATGCCTGCTCCATCAGGTAGGAAACGACTTTCATCTGTAAAAACTTTGCAATGATGTACGCAATGAATAATAGTACAATCCCTTTCATCAACTGTCCGGCACGGGTTTCCCGTACCAATTTAATCACCCAATAGACCAAATAGGAAAGCACCAAAATATCAAATACATCCACCAATTCTGTGGTTTTCAGGATACTGAACAAACTGTTGATTGCATCCTGACACCACGTCATCAACTCTGTCCATCTCACTGGTTTGTTGTCACACCCTTCTCGATTCTGTAAGCCTTGCAGAATCCTCCAATTTCTTCCAACTGCAACCAAATTTTTGTTTTGATTTGGTTGGTTTCGGATTCTTTTTTCTCTTTTTTTCTATTTCTATTGTAACAAGCTTCCGCCAGAATTGCAAGGGATTTCACAAAATTTTCATGGAAATTCCCGTCCGCACGTTTCTGCAATCTCCGCATAAAATAGTAGTATCCGAAAAGAAGAAAGGGGGAGAGAATGATGTTGGAATGTCAAGTCGGCATGCAGTCCGATACCCAAGCCCGAAAGGCACAAGCTATTTTGCAGCGATACGGTTATCCCTGCCGGATTCAGCGGCAAGTACACGCCACACCGGAGGGATGCAGCTATTTATTGCAGACAAAAGGGGCTTGTAAACCCATTGCAGACCTGCTGGAGGAAAACGACATTCCCTTTTTATCTCTGCGGAATGTGCGTGATGCACAGTGATTAATTTTGACAACGCTGCAACGACATTTCCAAAGCCACGTTCTGTTCGGCAGGCAATGGAAATGGCGATGCTGAAATACGGCGGAAACGCTGGTCGAGGCGGTCATCAGCTCACGGAACGCACATCAGAACAGGTTTTTGCTGCAAGAGAAGAAGCTGCTGCCTTTTTCGGCGGGAAGCCGGAAAATACGATTTTTTGTCTGAACTGTACGCACGCTTTAAACCTCGCCATTCAGGGCATCGTACAGCCCAACGACCATGTGATTATCAGCAATCTGGAACACAATGCTGTATTGCGTCCAGTGGCAGCAATGGTACGGGAACGAGGGGTACAGTGCAGTATTGCTCCAGTTTCGGTCGATGACAAGGAAACCGTTGCTGCATTTCGTGCACGCATTCGCCCCAATACCAGAGCCATCATTTGCACACTTGCCAGCAATGTCACAGGACAGATTCTTCCCTATCGGGAATTGGCTGCCCTCTGTAACGAGCATGATATTTGCATGATTGCCGATGGTGCACAGGCTTGCGGAACGCTGCCGGTACAGATGTCGGATGGAATCAATATCCTCTGCACCGCCGGACACAAGGGACTATATGGTGCAACCGGAACAGGCTTGCTGATTACTGACACCAAATTTCCCATTAAACCGTTGTTGTATGGCGGAACGGGCAGCCTTTCTGCAAAACTGGAAATGCCGGATTTTCTGCCTGACCGTCTGGAATGCGGAACGCTGAATATTGCTGGGATTCTGTCTTTGCGGGCAGGAATTGCCTTTGTCAAAAAAACCGGAACTGCTGCGATTTTCCAGCATGAAACGACCTGCTGCAACAAGTTATTATCCATGCTGCAAACCATGCCGCAGGTGACTGTTTATCGACAGCCGGGGGCTGCTTATGCACCCATTGTTTCATTTAATATACAAAATTTATCTTCCGAAGAAACAGCAGAATTACTCGACCAAAAGGGCTTTTGTCTACGGGCAGGGCTGCACTGTGCACCGCTGGCACATCGTGCAATCGGAACGATAGACGGCGGAACGGTGCGGTTTACACCCTCTATTTTTCATACGCTGCCGAAAGTTGTTGCATTGGGCAATGCCATTCGGAATTTGTGAGAATCTAGGGAAAGATGCAGGGAAAATACTTCTCTGCATCTTTTTTATAAACAAAAGGACATACCGCACAAAAACAAACTATGACTTTTTTACTTGACCGAACCACCTTTTTCGTGCTATACTGATTTTATCTATGATAGAAAGGACGGAGTTTTCATGACTTCTTCACCAGATACGTCCGGCATTCTCGTTTGTGCCGGAAATGCCACCCGTATGCAAGGACAAAATAAAATACTCCTGCCACTCGGACAAACCAATGTCATTGGTATGTCCATGCTGGCAATGGAACACTGCGACCGCATCGCAGAATTCATTGTGGTTGCTCGCCCCAGTGACCACGATGCCATTCAAAAAACCATTGCAGGCTTACAGCTGAAAAAATGCTCTGCAATCGTTCCCGGCGGTGCAACTCGACAGGAAAGTGTCCTGAACGGCGTTCGGGCTGCCTCAAAAGAAACAAAACTGTTCGCCATTCACGATGGTGCAAGACCGCTTGTAAAGCCGGAACACATTGCTGCTGTCATTCACGATGCTGAGGTGTTCGGTGGTGCAACGCTCGGCGTTCCGGTAAAAGATACCATTAAAGTGGTCAATGATGGACTGATTGTCGATACGCCCTATCGTCCAAACCTCTATAGTACGCAGACACCACAGGTTTTCCAGAAGCGAATCTACTTTGAAGCTGTGGATTTTGCACTGGAACACCACCTTGATTTTACAGATGACTGCCAACTTGCAGAAGCCATTAACTGCAAGGTTTACATGACTGTTGGCGACTACACCAACTTGAAAATCACCACACCCGAAGATATTTTCATTGCTCGGATGCTGCTGGAAAAACGAATGGAGGAATCAACATGCACAAAATAAGAATTGGTCACGGATATGATGTACACCGCTTAGTCGAAAATCGAAAGCTGATTTTAGGCGGTGTGGAAATCCCCTTTGAACGGGGACTGCTCGGACATTCTGATGCAGATGTCCTGCTGCATGCCATTTCTGATGCTCTGCTGGGAGCGGTTGCACTGGGCGACATCGGCAAACATTTTCCGGATACTGACCCTCGCTATGCTGGAGCAGACAGTATGCTGCTTTTAAAAGAAGTGGTTCGGCTGGTTCGGAACGAGGGCTATCAGGTCGGCAATCTGGATGCAACGATTTTATGCCAGCGTCCGAAATTAGCCGGATTCATCTCTACGATGCGGGAAAACATTGCTGCTTGCTGTGAGATTCCCGTTTCGGATGTCAGCGTCAAGGCTACAACAGAGGAAAAGTTGGGCTTTACTGGCTCGGGAGCGGGCATTGCCGTTCATGCAGTGGCATTGCTGGAACACATCGACTAAATCAAGCGATAAAACACAAAACCGCCGCAGGAAATCGTCTATCCTGCGGCGGTTTTTGATTCCATTCAAATAGAAAAATGATGGATGCGGTTTACTTCTTTCTCTTGCTGATGAACGCAACAACACCAGCAGCCGTTAAGGTCAGACCCACTGCAACCGCCGGAACGGTGGTTGTGTCACCAGTCTTCGGTGTGCCGGAGGTGTTCTTTGTAGCAGTGGAAGCAGGAGCATTGCTTGCAGAACCGTTGTCGGTCTTGCCGCTGTTCGTTCCACTATTTGTTCCATTTGTTGCCACAAATGTATTGGTTGCTGCATCATAGGTGTATGTAGTGCTGTCAGATGTAAGTGTATACTGCATAGAAGTACTAACGTCGATGAAAGCAGCGATACTTCTATTGATGGTAATCGAATCGCCATTCGAAGAGAAGTAGTCAGACAAAACCCAATCATAACCCTGTGTCCAACCAACTTTACCATCCACACCCGTATAAAGCACAGAACCAATCTGCATTCCATTGATGTTCGTTGGAACTAAATTACCATCCTTATCATAAACATAGATGGTCAAATAGCTGCGAACATCTGCATCTGAAGCAGGCTGAACAATCTGAGCATAGAACTGGTATCCATTGCAAGTGAAATCCGTGCTCTTAAATCCATACCCCATTCCGCCCATTAGAACGCTGTTGATCAGAGTTGCTCCATCTTTTGTTACAAAGAATGTCTTAACAACTTTTTCATCGTCATCTTGCACGATGATGGTTGCAGAAGTCAAAACACCATCTACAATATGATATTCTACATCTTCTTTTATAGCATGTACTGGCTTATACTTAGCAGCATAAATTTCATAAAGAGCCTTCTTCGCTGCTTCCAAATCTGCTTCGCTTGTGGTCGTTGTAGTCGTGGTTGTAGTCGTTTCAGCTGCAGTAGTAGTTGTTGTAGTCGGTGCTGTGCCAGCTGGTACAAACTGACCATCTACATAATCATACTCTGTCCATGTCCCACATACATTAATGGAAATGGAATTTTCTCCAGATTGCTTAAAGTAGTTATCAATGTTGCAAAGAGCTTCAATGCTCGGCGGGTCACCTGCAAGAGAGGAATCCTTTACAACAATACCTGTTAAGTTAGATGCAACACCATTTATTGAAATAGAAAGATAAACAGGTCCTTCATTTTCATTCAAAAGGTAATAAACTTCTACAGACAAAGTTTCATCTGTAAACACATTTGGATCTGAGGTGTGCTGCCCAAAATCAATCGTTTTTGAAGTAAGAACTTTCTTAGTTCCCTCTTCCTTTACAGTCTGATTCTCTTCTGTAGCAGCTGTTTCCACAGTTGTTTCTGTTTCAGTTTCCGCTGTTGTTTCCGCAGCAGTGGTTTCTGCCTCGGTTTCAGTCGTGGTGATTGCTTCGGTTGCCGGTTCGGTCGTGGTAGCCGTATCTTCTGCCCCAACGGTCAAACCAGTTGTCCCCAATACGCTCAGAGCTGCCAGAATTGCTAACATTTTCTTCATTTTCATTCTGAATTCCTCCTATTTCCACAATTCAGATGTAAAGATGGACACATTATGTTCTAACCCGCCCACTTTTTGCCATCCAATTGTCTTTATTATAGCACGCCATTCCGGAAAAATCAACCATTTTTCATTTTTTCTGCAAATTTCCACAAATTCCCCGATTCATTCTAATGCCTTTTGTCGATTTTGATACGAATTCAAGTAGAATTGTCGAAGTTCACCGATAAAATCCCTGTTCTATTGCAAAAAGTCGCCGCAGAAGGGGTGGTTCTGCGACGGCTTTTGATTTACAAAATAGAAAAATGAGTCAATTTTTACTTATACTTTCTGTTCAGGAAAGCAACTACACCAGCGGCGGTCAGGGTCAGACCAACAGCAACTGCCGGAACAGTGGTTGCGTCACCGGTTTTCGGGGTGCTGTCTGTTGATTTCTGTACGGCAGCAGTCGGGCGTGCCGAATCATTCGGCTTTTTGGAATCATCATCAAATTCAAAGGTCGGAATCTTGTCAACCTGCTGGATTCCATCCTGAGAAATTGCATAGAATGCCAGCTTTCCATCTGTCATTTCTACAACGACATACATGGTTGGATTGACCCCTGCATCAGTTGCACAATAAAGAACATAGTAGTCACTTGTATTCTCCAAGGTTTTGTAGAATGTTGTGAACTGCACATAAAATTCATCATAAAACGGATTGTCCGAGCAAACCAATGCATCATTGTGATCAAAATCGTCATAGTAGGTCACGTAGAAAATATCTTTTGTTCCATCCGTCTTTACATAATAAACGACTTGATAAGTATAGCCCTCTTCGTCAACATAGTATGTATGATACGTGCCGATCCATGTTCCATCCTCCAGCTGAAGAATGTTATCGCTCGAATAGTCCGGAAGCATCTCTACATTTTCTTCATCCGGAAGCAAGTCAGGATTAGAGCCGGACTGAATCTCATCGATCAAATTATCGATCTGCTTTTGCAGTTCTTCCATAATTTTTGAAGTTTCTTCTGCGGAATACGTGGTCGTCGTCGTAACAGAAGCAGATTCTGTTCCAGTTACTGCTACTGTTGTTTCAACACCATCTGCATCACTTTTTATCGCAGTCGTCGTGGAGGTGGGTTCTTCGGATTGTACAATTGTCGTGGTGATTGCTGTTTCTTCTGTTATCGTAGTTTCGTTGACTTCCATTTTTGCTTCATCCACAGCAGTGGTTTCTGTTCTTGTTTCTGCAATTTCCGAAACGGCTGTTTCTGCTTCGGCTTCCGTTGTAACGACTGTTTCCACTGCTGGTTCTGTTGCAGCAGTGTCTTCTGCTCCAACGGTCAAACCTGTTGTACCCAGCATGCTCAGAGCTGCCAGAATCGCCAACATTTTCTTAGTATTCATTCTGAATCCCTCCTGTTTTCATATTCAGATGTAAAAAAAGTCATTTTATCATCAGCCACAACTATTTTTTCATCTGTCCAACTTTATTATAACATGTTTTATTAAAAAAATCAACTGTTTTTTCCTTTTTTAAAAATTTCCTGTAAATTGAAAAGAGCAGTCGGCTTTTCTCTGCATCTCTGATGCTGCTGCCCTAAAAAAACAACTCTGCGGCTCTAAAAACCTTACTTTCTGAAATGCATTTTTGTGCATTTTTTATAGAATTTCATTAGATTTGTCATTTTCTTCGTGCAGCTGTCTTGACAGGTATTTCAAAAAATGTTAAACTGTTTTTGTAAAGTAATTTCTGAAATTTCTATTTCCAAAGGAGATTTATCATGCAATGGAGTCCTGTTCCTAAGGCGGAACTGCCTGCCTATCTGAAAAAAGCAGCTGCCCTGCTCGCTGTTGCAACTGTACTCGGCGGATGCAGCAAGCCGTCTAATTCTGAACCAACACAAACAGCACTTGCTGGAGAAGTCGAAACAACTGCTCCGACAACAACAACGACTACTTCAACCACATCAGAACTGCTGCAATTGGCTGGGGAAATTGACGTTTCTGAATCGGATGCGGTGACAAGTTCGGATTCCTGATATTTTAGGAATGCTTTATGAAAAAAGAAAGAAAGGATGTTGCATTATGCAATGGAAACCGATGAAGGAGTATAAAGCTCCTGCCTATCTGGCAAAAGCAGCAACGCTGCTTGCTGCAACGACACTCTTAAACGGATGCGGAAACTTACCCGTCACACCAGTTGACCCACCGCAACTCGGCACAACCACCACGACTGCACAGACCACAACGCAACAAACCACAACCGCAATGAGCGGAGCGGCATCAATTCCACAGGAAACAACGATTTCCACACCGCCTGTTACAACCACCACAACAGAAGCCATGTTTGAGGGCGCTCTCACAACACCGCAACCTACGACATTAGCCGGAGACATTATCATACCACAGGAAACGACAACCATACTGGAAGGAACTTTCCCTGTATCACAATCCACTACAACTATGACAACAGAGCCAATATTTGAAGGGGCTCTTACGACACCACAACCCACTACAACCATGACAACGGAACCCATGTTTGAAGGGGCTCTTACCACACCACAACCCACTACAACCACCACAACCGCTGCCCCAGAACAGCCATAAGGGAGGCGTTTTCTTGCACGTTACACTCCACCTCACTGACCAATGCAATTTAGATTGCAGCTACTGCGTTCACGAAAAACGAAACTGTGTCATGTCCGAAACCGTCTTAAACGCTGCCTGCGACTATATCTTTCAGAGCGGAACAACTGCTGGCATCTGTTTTTTCGGCGGAGAACCTCTGCTGGAAAAAGATTTGCTCCAAAAGGCAGTTACTCGCTGTCAGCAGCACGCCAAAGAAACTGGTATCCCATTTCAATGCAAGATGACCACCAACGGCACGCTGTTGGACAAGGCGTTTATCCAGTATGCAAAATCCATCGGGATGCAGATTGGTTTATCGTTTGACGGCACGGGGCAAGACCGCTGTCGGCGGTATCGGGACGGCAAAGGAACATTCTCCGACTTGGAACGCAATGCAAAATTGCTGCTGGAACAACTCCCGAACAGTTATGCGATGATGACGATTGCTCCGGAAGCGGTCGATACCTACACCGACTCGGTCAAATATCTGTATCGGCTTGGCTTTCGCAACATGAATGCAACTCTCGCATATGGAAAACGGGTACACTGGACAGATGCCCATCTGGAACAGCTCCAGGCAGAGTTACAGAAAACGGCAGCGTTCTACGAACAGCAATTTCTACAGGGAACACCGTTCTACTTCGGAACATTTGACGGGAAAATTCAGGACAGCATTCGGGGGCACTGCTCCGGTGAACGCTGCCATTTAGGTCTACGGCAGATGCCCGTTACACCGGATGGCTCGCTGTATCCCTGCACACAATTCATCAACGACCCAGATTATTTGCTGGGCGATGTTTTTCACGGGCTGGACAAGGAAAAAGTTCGGAAGTTGATTCATCGGGAAGCAACGCCGAACCGCTGTCAGGAATGTGCCTTGAAAAACCGCTGCACGAACGCTTGCGGCTGTATGAATCGGCTGGAAACTGGCGATGAAAATCAGGTTTCCCCGCTGCAATGCACCTATGAACGGATGCTGATTGCAACGTGTGACGCTGTTGCAAATCGCATGATGGAACAAAAACCAGAAGCATTTCTGAAAAAATTTGCATAATTAAAGAACAAAACCGCCGCAGGAAATCGTCCATCCTGCGGCGGTTTTTAATTCAAATAGAAAAATGATTCGTGCGGTTTACTTCTTTCTCTTGCTGATGAACGCAACAACACCAGCAGCCGTTAAAGTCAGACCCACTGCAACCGCCGGAACGGTGGTTGCGTCGCCGGTCTTCGGTGTGCCGGAGGTGTTCTTTGTAGCAGGAGCATTGCTTGCAGAACCGTTGTCGGTCTTGCCGCTGTCTCCATTATCACTACCACCTGTTACAATGTTACCGTTTTCGTCAATGGTAACGGTTACAGTAAAGGAATCTAAACGATCACCTATTCCTGCACCACACTGTCCATGGCTGGTATTGACATTCGGATCTTCACTTGAAGAAAATGTTCCTGTTGTACCAGTAATTGTAATCGTTCCTGGCTTTGCATCCTTTACCAAAAATCCGCCTACAAAATAACCGTTTGGCACAATGCTTACTGTCCCATTCGTGCAACCTGTAATAGTTGTGCAGCTAATAACCATGCTGTCTTTATAATTACTTTCTGTAATTTCCTGACCTCTTTTGTAACAAAAAGCTTTGACATAGCTGGTCGGAATTTCAACTGTGAAAGTCTTTTCCTGATTGTCATCAGTTGTTGTTCCTGTGGATACAAACTTGCCGTTTTCAAAAACATAGGAGTGGTATTTTACAGTAGAACCACTGTAATCAATTACAGTAATCGTATTTGAACCGGTTTTAACCAGATATCTACCGACTTTTCCATAATTCTCCGGTCTTCCATCATCAGCAATATATGTATCGGCAGGAACAGAAACCAACAATGTCCCATCTTGAGAATAAATATTCAAATACAACCATGCTTCATCTAAGCCAGGTTCTTTATTACCATATTCTACCTTTGGTGTCAAGGTTACTCCATCCAGCACGAAATCCCCAGTAACAACTTCTTCCTTTGTTCCCGTTGTTGTGGTCGTCGTTGTTGTGCTATCTGTAGTAGCGGCGGTTGTCGTCGGTGCTGTGCCAGCTGGTACAAACTGACCATCTACATACTGATAAGATTGATTTCCACCATATGCATCAATTGTTAAAATATCTCCATCAATAGACAAAAATTCTAAAACGTCTTTATTGCCTCCTGTGTGACTGCCATCACCGCCATCACCAAGAATAAACAAATCTATGCCAGACAAATTTGTTTCCACAATCGATCCATCTGCTTCAATTCGATTAATCTTTAATGTAACATAAATAGCTGTAGGATCTGGATCATCTCGTGGATCTACTTCAACAGCCTGAAATTTTATACCATTAAAAGTAAACTCTGCGGTTTCTCCAATTTTTCCAACAACCTGATTCTCTTCTGTAGCAGCTGTTTCTTCCGTCACATCTGTTTCCGCTGTTGTTTCCGCAGCAGTCGTTTCTGCCTCGGTTTCAGTCGTGGTGATTGCTTCGGTTGCCGGTTCGGTCGTGGTAGTTGTATCTTCTGCCCCAACGGTCAAACCAGTTGTTCCCAATACGCTCAGAGCTGCCAGAATTGCCAACATTTTCTTCATTTTCATTCTGATTTCCTCCTATTTCCACAATTCAGACGCAGAAAGCGACGTTTTTTTCATTTCGTCGCCCATGTTTTTCCATCTGATTGTTTTTATTATAGCACACGCATTCGGAAAAATCAACCATTTTTTCATTTTTCAGCAAATCCCCACAAATTTCCTGTCTTGAAATTGTAATTTTTTACATATTTTGATCTGAATTCCAAAAAAAAGCAGAAACTGCATGTTGTCAGTTCCTGCTTTTTTCATACTATTCGTTTCTGCCATCTTGGTGCAGCCGATAGGATAACGCCATCAAACTATCTCCCAGATGAACATTTTCAACTTGGATGGTGTTTCGGTCAACTTCTAAATCACAGTGACTGAAATTCCAAAATCCGTGAACGCCCAGATGCACCAAATCATCCGCAACCGCCTGTGCAGCGTGTTCCGGAATACAAAGTACCGCTGCTGCTGGATGCACCTGCTCGCAAAAATCAGAAAGCTGCGTCATATGCTGCACTGTCAATCCGCCCAGCACCTGCCCGCAAACCGTTGGCACAATATCAAAAATGCCTGTCAGATAGAATCCATATGCTGGAAAATCAATGTTGACGGCAATCACGCTGCCCAAATGACCAGCTCCAATTAAAACCGCTGGCATACACTGTTCCAGCCCGATGATTCTGCCCAATTGTGTCCGTAAGTCTGATACATGATAGCCATAGCCCTGATGTCCGAATCCGCCAAAACAGTTTAAATCCTGACGAATTTGTGATGCAGTCGAGCCGAGCTGTGTTGCCAGTGCCTGCGAGGAAGTGCGTTCAACACCTGCTCGCTCCAGTTCCGAAAGATAGCGATAATAGCGTGGCAGTCTCCGAACAACAGAGTCAGAAACCGGTTCTTTCAGCATCATTGGATTGCACTCCTATTCTTTTTATACTGCTGTTAATTTACTGCATCGCTGCGTCCAGACGTTCCCGAATGGCTTCCAAAAATTCCTTGGAGTTTACCTTCTTCTTGTTTTCCAGCTTGGAAATCAAGTACAGGTCGCCTGTCATGACACCGTCCTCGATGGTCTGAATGGTTGCAGCTTCCAGCTTGTCAGCAAACTGCATCAGTTCCGGCAGGTTATCCAGTTCGCCACGCTTCCGCAGTGCACCTGTCCATGCAAAGATGGTTGCAACGGAGTTGGTCGAAGTTTCTTCGCCCTTCAGATACTTGTAATAGTGCCGCTGAACTGTACCGTGTGCAGCTTCGTATTCGTAAATACCAGTCGGAGAAACCAGAACAGAAGTCATCATTGCCAGGCTGCCGTAAGCAGTGGAAACCATGTCGGACATCACATCGCCGTCATAGTTCTTGCAAGCCCAGATATAACCGCCGTGCGAACGAATCACTCTTGCAACAGCGTCATCAATCAGGGTATAGAAGTATTCAATGCCTGCTTCTGCAAACTTTTCCTTGTATTCTGCATCAAAGATTTCCTGGAAGATGTCCTTGAAGGTGTGGTCATACTGCTTGGAAATGGTGTCCTTGGTTGCAAACCAAACATCCTGCTTCAAATCCAAACCATAGTTGAAGCAAGCCCGTGCAAAACCAGCGATGGAATTATTCTTGTTGTGCAGACCCTGAACAATGCCATCTGTATCCTTGAAATCAAAAATCAGCTGACGGGTTTCTTCGCCTTCTGCATTGGTAACAACCAATTCTGCCTTAGAACCCTGCTTCACTTTCATTTCGGTGTTCTTATAAACATCGCCATAAGCGTGACGAGCAATTGTAATCGGCTTTGTCCAAGTCGGAATATACGGTTCAATACCCTTTACCAGAATCGGGGTGCGGAATACCGTACCGTCCAGAATGGCACGAATCGTACCATTCGGACTCTTCCACATCTGGGAAAGATGATATTCCGGCATTCTTGCAGCATTCGGGGTGATGGTTGCACACTTTACAGCAACGCCATACTTTAAGGTTGCGTTTGCACTGTCAATGGTAACCTGATCCTTTGTCTTTTCCCGATAGTCCAAACCCAAATCATAATATTCGGTCTTGAGATCTACATACGGTGTCAGCAGGATGTCTTTGATCCACTGCCACAGAATTCGGGTCATTTCGTCGCCGTCCATTTCTACCAGCGGCGTTGTCATTTGAATCTTTGCCATTGTTTTTCCTCCTCAGATTTTCTCATTGTTGACGCTGCAACAATTTTTTCAAAGCGGTTCTGTCGGCATGGTTGTCCTTGCCGACACGCTTTTTTCTACAAAACGTCTGTCGATTTCTTGCCTGTCGTTCTGTGATGTCCGTTTAGAGCAGTTCCTGAATCGCAATAAATCCGATGCCCATCAGCAACCCTGCCAGTATGATGCAACCTTCCAGCAAATGTGTATGCGGCTTTCTTGTGATTTTTCGAGCCAGTATATATAAGATACCAGTAATGGGAGTTAGGATTCCCAAAAACCCCATCGTCCAAACGGGATTCTCTCGAAAAATCCGGAAAAACTCCAGCAGTGATTTGGTTCTCCTCTTTATACCATATTCGATAATCGGAATGCCAATCAAAAGAGAACTCCCGATTACACCGATGGCAATCAGCCGTTTGTTCCAGCGTTGCGGTTTCGATGCAGATTCAATCTGTCCATCAATTCTATTTTCTGTATCTTGTGCCATTTATGCAAACACCACCCACCGCAATACACCTAAAATTAACAGGTGCAGCGGATAGAACACATAGAAAAACCACTTGTGAAACGGTTTCTTGCTGCCGCTCTTTCCGTTGTATCCAAACTGAATGAGTGGAAACACCAGAAAAATTCCGACTTGAAAGAATGCCAGCCACCAAGGTGTCGTTGCCAGCATATTTCCGCAGCAGAACAGCGTCAGCATACAAAATGCCGTCCACTTTTTCCGTGGATCATTCCGGTAACAGAAAAAGAACAACGCATAGAGAATATCAAAAATTGCCCAATCTCCGAACAGGGACAGGATACAAAGCCCAATGATGCCCAATACCTTGACCGGTTGCGGACACCTGCCTTTATCCCATAGCCAGATGGCAAGCAGACTCAGCAGCAATGTATAAATCACACCAAACTGCAAGCCAATATATCCTAGTTCAAAATAGGAAAACGGAATCCAAGACAACAAAGCAAATATGCCCAGCCGACACGCATATTTTTCCACGCTGCAGGTGTAATAATACCCATCCGCCAGCATATATGCCATCGTTGGGCCAGTCAGCCGCCCAATGATATGCATGATTTGCCCCAACAGCGATGCGGTCGGGACAAATGCCCATGCGATATGGTCAATCAACATGGCGATGATGACCAGATATTTCAATTCATTTCGATTGAGGGAATGCAATTTGGTCATTGTAAAGTTCCCCTTCGGTCAGAATTTCTCACGATATTTCCGAAAAAGTGCAATTTTGCGACAGCTTACTTGCTCAGTGCATCTCTGGTATAATCCAGCAGACCGCCTGCCAGAATAATATCCTTTGTCCGTCCGGTCAGTTCACACAATACCGGAATTTCAACGCCTGTGGTCTTGTTGACCAGTGTCAGGGTTGTTTCGCCGTTTTCAATGTGCTTCCGAACATCTGCCAGTTCCAGTTCATCACCCTGTGCAATCTTTTCATAGTCTGCTTCGTTGACAAAGGTCAGCGGAAGAATTCCAGCATTGATGAGGTTTGCACGGTGAATTCTTGCGAAACTCTTCACCAGAACTGCCTTTACGCCCAAATACAGCGGAGCGAGGGCTGCGTGTTCTCTGGAAGAACCCTGTCCATAGTTCGAGCCACCAACGATGATGCTCTTGCCCATTTCCTTGGCTCTGGTCGGGAATGCTTCATCACAAACTGTGAAGCAGTGCTGCGAGATTGCCGGAATATTCGACCGCAGCGGCAGAATCTTTGCACCAGCCGGCATAATGTGGTCGGTGGTGATATTATCGCCAACCTTCAGCGAGCAGCCAGCGGAAATGGTTGCTTCCAGCGGAGCAGTTTCCGGGAACGGCTTGATGTTTGGCCCTCTCAGAATTTCTACGCTGTCCATTTCTTCTGCCGGTACTGGCTTTACAATCATGTTATCATGAACCTTGAACTTTTCTGGCAAGGTAAAGGTTGGCATGTCGCCCAGTTCTCTTGGGTCGCTCAGGTAACCAGTCAATGCAGAATAAGCAGCCAGTTCCGGAGAAACCAGATAAATCTGTCCATCCTTTGTTCCAGACCGTCCGAGGAAGTTCCGGTTAAAGGTTCTCAGAGAGATACCACCGGAGTTCGGGGACTGTCCCATACCGATGCACGGGCCGCAGGCACTTTCCAGAATTCTTGCACCTGCATCAATCATAATTTCCAGCAAGCCCAATTCTGCCATCATGGTCAGAACCTGCTTGGAACCCGGTGCAATTGACAGGGAAACATCTGGATTTACGGTCTTGCCCTTTAAGATATAGGCAACCTTCATCATATCCAACAGAGAAGAGTTCGTACAAGAACCGATGCAAACCTGGTCGATTTTCAGCTTGCCGATTTCTGCAACGCTCTTTACGTTGTCCGGAGAATGCGGACATGCAGCAAGCGGCACTAATTCGCTCAGATTGATGGTAACGACTTCATCATAAACGGCATCCGGATCAGCCTTCTGTTCTGTCCAAACTTCGCCTCTGCCCTGTGCTTCCAGGAACTGCTTGGTAACTTCATCAGACGGGAAAATAGAAGTGGTTGCACCCAGTTCTGCACCCATGTTGGTGATGGTTGCACGTTCCGGAACGGAAAGGGTCTTGACGCCTTCGCCACAGTATTCAATGACTTTTCCAACACCGCCCTTTACAGAAAGCCGCTTCAGAACTTCCAGAATAACATCCTTTGCAGCAACCCACGGGGACAGTTTCCCAGTCAATTCTACCTTTACAATCTTCGGGCAGGTAATATAATAAGTACCGCCGCCCATTGCAACTGCAACGTCCAGACCGCCTGCACCCATTGCAATCATACCGATACCGCCGCCAGTCGGGGTATGGCTGTCCGAACCAATCAAGGTTTTGCCCGGCACACCAAACCGTTCCAGATGTACCTGATGGCAAATACCATTGCCCGGACGGGAGAAGTAAATACCATGCTTCTTGGCAACGCTGCCGATAAAGCGGTGGTCGTCTGCATTTTCAAAACCACTCTGCAAAGTGTTGTGGTCGATATAGGCAACGCTGCGTTCTGTCCGTACTCTTGGAACGCCCATTGCTTCAAATTCCAAATATGCCATTGTACCGGTGGCATCCTGTGTCAGGGTCTGGTCGATACGGATTCCGATTTCGGTACCCTTTTTCATTTCGCCTTCTACCAGATGTGCCTTCAGGATTTTTTCGGTTAATGTCAAACCCATGTTCATCAAGTCCTTTCGATTCTTATGCTTGTTTCCGGTGGTTCTGCCAGATGCTCGCCGGAAAAAAGGAAACTGATTTTCCTTCCTATACGCTTATTGTACCAGATTTCGTGGTCTGTTGTCAAGAAATTCACAAAGTTTCTTGATTGCAAAAGCAATTTTTCTATTTTTTCTGATTTTTGCAAAAGCTGCATTTCTTGAGAAGTGGATTTTAAGGGAGGGATTGCAAGGGGAGATTTTACTGTTCAAATGGAATGTTCTTAGAGAAAACGGTCTTTCACATCCGGCAAAAGGGGGTTCCACCCCTGCTTTTGCCTGCCAGCGTGCTGCAAT
>ERZ825159.83-NODE-83-length-129257-cov-8.122831_pt1 | contig 129257 bp, 89 predicted proteins | sample MGYA00519932_ERZ825159 | MGnify/ENA primary metagenome ERZ825159 (study PRJEB31778, sample SAMEA3449191) | human gut metagenome | biome: human gut; feature: human-associated habitat; material: faeces | place: United Kingdom | collected 2010/2012 ... | reverse complement strand
GCACTCGGATTGGTATTGCATAAGGAGTGTTTCTTTAGTCATAATCAGAAGAGTTGAGAGACTTCTAATTTACTAAAAACCAACGAATTATGCAATACTTTTCTCCTTTATTATCAGCAGGTTAGCACTTTTTTTTCAGCACATTTCTTCATACTTAACCATTCGTTTTTGACAACATTTCAATGACCTCTTTAGTGTTTTCGAACCGACTTTTGCCGGTTCTATTGTTTAACTTTTAATTTTTCGGTAAAAATTTACCGAAGTATTGTTTGTAACTGTATTGTAATATCATAGTAACATTCAAATATAGGATGTGATGGACTTTAACCTAATACCATTGTTGGCTACTTATGATTCCATTTCTTTGGAAGAAATGGGGAAAGTGCGGCTGATGAACCGTACGGATACGAAATATGTGGTATCCTTGCCTTTGTTGGCAGAAATTTTGCGGCAAGCTTTTGGGCAATATAGGGTGCAAGAGGTAAATGGCGAGTGCATGCCGCTTTACCGCACCACGTACATGGAGACTTATGACTACGCCATGTACATGGCTCACTTGTGTGGTAAGAAATGCCGTGAAAAGATTCGGGTGAGGACATACGACGTATCGGGTATATCTTTCCTAGAAGTCAAAAACAAAACAAACAAGGGGCGTACGAAGAAGGAACGGATACAAGTACAGGGTGTTTCTACGTTGGATTTGGATGGTGGAAATGATTTCCTGCACCAATATGCATGGTATGGTCTGGACGATTTGTCGTTCCATTTGGAAAATGCGTTCAACCGTATCACCTTGGTCGATAAAAACATGACGGAAAGGCTTACCATAGACTTGAATTTATGCTTCCATAACTTGCGCACGGGTAGAAGCGAAAACTTGGAACGTTTGGCTATCGTGGAGTTGAAGCGTGCAGGTAAGGCTTATTCTAAAATGGCTGAAATTATGAGGGAATTTAGAGTCTTGCCTTGTGGTTTTAGCAAATACTGCATAGGCACGGCCCTTACATCGCCCGAACTAAAGAAGAATCGTTTCAAGCCCAAATTGAGGATGGCAGAGAAACTTATGAACCGTAAAATATTAATCTGAAATTATAATTATCATGTTTGACGAATGGTCTGAAGTGGTGGAGTCCCCATTGGTGGGTTACACCGGTTTTTTAGCGTTGTTGGGGTATTTCTTGCTCAACACTTTGATTGTATTCTGCGTGATCCGCATGTTTTATTATCCCAAAAGCAAGAGAAGTGATTACGTCTTCACTTTCATGCTGATAAGTATAAGCATTTTTTTGATGATATTCCTTTTGGGGAATGTGAAACTTAAAGTGGGTTTTGCTTTGGGGTTATTTGCCATATTTGGCATTATCCGTTACCGGACTGAGTCTATGCCTGTAAGGGAAATGACTTATCTGTTTGTTATCATTGCCATTTCGGTTATCAATGCGTTGGGGCATGAGACACTGTCTTTTTGGGAATTGGTGGGCACGAACTTGCTTTTTGTGCTAAGCATTCTAGTTTGTGAAAGCACGAAGTGGATGAAACATGTGGCGTGTAAGCTTGTGTTGTACGACCGGATTGAACTAATCCATCAAGACAGAAACGATGAGTTGTTGGAGGATTTGCGTAAACGTACTGGATTAGATGTTTGCCGGGTAGAAGTGGGACATATCGACTTCTTGCGCGACGTGGCCATGCTTAAGGTGCATTATAATTCACATTCGACCAGTCAAAACACGGTGGATGAGTTGGTGAAATTCCCAAAAGAAAATGAATAAATAAAATTAAGAGTCATGAGAAAGGTTAAATTATTGCTTCCCTTTTTACTCTTGTGGTGCTTGGTTGCGTCAGCCCGGGCAGAAGATGATTTCGGTTTATGGGGGGGAATTGAAATCAAAAAGAAAATAACGAAAAGTTTGGATTTTAACGTGGAAGGTGAATTTCGTTCGCGCGACAATGTGCGTACGGTAGACCGTTGGTCGGGAATGGCCGGTTTGTCCTATGATGTATGTTCGTGGTTGAAAACTTCCGTGGACTATACTTTCCTCTATTCTTATGAGCCTTTGGAATATACCAAAGCAGGGAATATAGTGCCAGAGTATTGGTTGAAACGCCATAGGTTCAATGTGGCGTTTACTGGCAAATGGGACTGGAAGCGTGTTAGTTTTTCATTGCGTGAGCGTTGGCAGTATACTTATCGCCCACAGCATGCGACCGAAAAGTATGATGGAGGAGACGGTAGCCCTAAAGATGACGAAATCATAAAGGGAAAGGGGAAGAATAACCTGCGTTCAAGGCTGAAAGTGGAATATGATATTCCAAAATGCAAATTTACCCCTTATGTCTCTTGTGAACTGACCCATGATTTGCATGATGGGTTTTACTATGAGAAAACCCGTTGCATGGCAGGGACGGAATGGAAATTGTCAAAGAAACATGGCTTTGACTTTTATTATCTTTATCAGGTCTTAAACGAAGATGAAGATGAACCCAACAAACATGTGATAGGTGCTAAATATACATTTAAATTCTAAAGGCTATGAATAAGACGTTATATTTTATAAGTTTGTTTTTCTGCATTTGCGCATTGTTGTCCGGATGTACGGAAGAGGAGTGGGTATTACGTCCGGATGAGCCGGATGTCCCGGTGGAAATGGCTCCTAATGACTTTTTTGATTTTACGGTTTCTTTTGATGAATCCGAACGAGGCGTTTATTCTTCCATGCCGGACGAACCGTCTTCCGGTGACATGGGATATGTGGAGAACCAAGTATTTCCGGATAGGGTTGTGGTTACTTACAGTGAAAATTCAGTGCAAGTAGATAATTCTAATCCTATGGTCATGGTGGTGAATAGCGGAACTGACATAGAGATACACTCTTTGTTGATGACAGGAGTGGAATATGTACTGAAAGGCAAATGTCCGGATGGCTCTTTCAAGGTTTCAACAAGTAATGCGGATTATAAGGTTACTTTGTCTGGTTTGGATTTGTCCAATCCGGACGGGGCTGCTGTTTATGTGCTGCCTACGGTGGTTTCAAGGGCTTTTATTTATGCCGAAGAAGGGACAGTGAATCGATTAAAAGGATGTTTGGATGAAAACAGTACCGAGAAGGCTTGTGTAAAGAGTGGAGGTGATTTGATATTCTGTGGAAAGGGGGCTATTGATATCTTTTCGAATTATAAACATGCCATAGAAACGAAAGGTAACGTGTTTTTCCGTGGAGGATGCCGCTTGAAGGTAACGACAGCTGAAAGTGGAAAATCCGATGCTGCAGAACAGCCGAAAGATGGTGTGCATGCCGGAGGGAATGTGGTCTTGACGGGGGGAGAGGTAGATGTATTTTCTGTTGGTGATGGCATACAAAGTGAATCTGGGAGTGTGAGCCTTTTGGGTGGATTCTTGAATGTGGTTACGACAGGGGAAAAATCGCATGCCATTAAAACTGCGGGAAATGTTGATATAAAACAAGGGGCGTTGCATGCCTGGGTCAAAGGAAATGCTTCCAAATGTATTTCATCAGACAGTGGCTTGGATATGTCCGGTGGAAAGGTTACGCTGATGTCCGATGGTGGTACGGTTTATGATGATGTGGTGCATGACATGAGTTCGTGTGCCGGTATCAAAACAACAAGGGATATCCGCATCCATGGCGGTACTTTATTGATAAATAGTACTGGGGATGCTGGAAAGGGAATTAACACTGATGGTATGTTATCTATCGAAGGAGATTCGGAAGTGAAGGTTATAACATCAGGCAAAAAGGTGGTTATGGAAGGATTGGATTCCAATCCGAAAGGAATTTCCGCAGACGCAGGTATTGTCATGAAGGGCCGTGTTTTATGGGTTAATGCCTTAGGCGGGACTTCCGGCTGTGATGGATTGGCTACAAAGCATTCTGTAGCTATTGACGATGGTGAGGTGAAGTTACGTTGTTATGATGATTGCATGAATGCGGACAGGGATATAACAATCAATGGAGGTACTGTTTGTTGTTACAGCGACGCAAATGATGGTGTGGATGCCGGAGGAAGGGTTGCTGTCAATGGAGGTTTGGTGGTTTCTTGTGGTACGGATTTAGCACCAGACGGTAGTAAGGGTGAAGGCGTAGATTGTGGTGATTTTGTAATTTCAGGTGGTACAGTGGTGGCTTTGGGTGGGGGAGACACTACCCCTTCTTCGGAGTCTGTACAGAATAGTGTACTTTATAAAACGGATGCCACGTTGAATTCCAATGATGTTTTTTATGTTGAAAATGAATTTGGTGGCTTTTTAATGGCGTTTCAATTGCCTGGCAGTTTCAATTCATTGGATTTGATGTTTAGTTCTGCCAAGTTTGAAACAGGGAAAACTTATAAATTTTATAGGGGATTGAAGGAGATTCTGGAAGAAGAAGCAGGAATATTGGGTTACTTTACCGTTCCGGTTTGCCATGAAGGAACAGAATTGTTTTCATTTACCGTGCGTGAACCGGTGACATCTGTGGACGGACAACAATAATTGTATTTCCATAAAAATAAAGCGGATTGCATTCTGGAGAAATGCAATCCGCTTTATTTTTTACAGGATTCATTTTTAATTTTTTAAGATTTTGATGGTTTTGCTTTGACCTTTGTCATTGCTGACAGTAGCAAGGTATATTCCTTTTGATAGCTCTTCGATACTGACGATTGCTTGCCCGTCATTCATGTTTATGCGTTCCTGCTTGTAAATTTGTGCGGATAAACTACAGATGGTTAACGTGGTAGATGTCGCTATGCCATTTATTATGAGTTTTCCGTTATGGTATGCTACGTGCAGTTCGTCCCTTTCTGTCTTGTTCCTTTCTATATGGTCGGGGTCTTTATTTTCAATGAGCTGTGTATATCCGTCCATAGTATTGCTTGTGCCGATAGTTGGCCTGTTCATGACATAATATTGCTTTCCTCCGTCGGGGTAAAGTCCTACGGAATGTTTTCCGTCGTGGGATGGATAGGTAAGTTTGTCGCTCCAACTTTCGTCGGAAGAGGTAAGTAGTACGTCCCCTCCTTCTTTGGCTAACTTGAAAGTGGCATGGAGTTGGTTTACCGGTATAAGCTCGTCGCACCAGATAACCAAATATCCATGGGGAGGAATGAGGGTTTCAGCCATGCTGTTTTCTGGTGAGATTTGGTATTTTGCAGGTACGAGGACATTGTCGCTGATGAACATGCCTTTCACGTCTATGGGGCTATTTGTGGTATTATATAGTTCTATCCAGTCATTTTTCTTGTAATGGTCGTTTATGTAGATGGAATTATCTGCACTGGTTTCGTTTATTCTGACCGGAAGTATACCTTCTTCATTAAGTTCTTCGTCACTGAGCGGTTCATAACAGGCCATCAGGTTAAATGGTCCTTTTCTTGTGAGGGTATGTGCCTCTTCCGTACTGACGTAGTTGTTGTTTGCGTCCGTACTGTGAAGAAGTTCCGCATCCCAGTAAATATCTGAGGAAGTAGCATTGTTATTATGTACTTCTACAGCTATGAGATTGGTTCCTTTTTTGAAAAAATGGGTCGGTAGGTCTATTGTTCCTTGGTCAGGATTGGCATGGGCATAGGTGGAAGCATAGGTGTCGTAGTTGACAATGCCGGATGGCATGTTATAACGTGCTGCTTCTTGCCCGTTCACATATATGATGAAACCGTCATCTACCACGAAATTCAAGGTGAAAGTGTCATCTTTTTGAGGTGCTTGCAGCAAACGGAAAGTTTTCCGGAAGTAGTAGGTAGGGCGTTTGGACGATGGATTTGTGCCATAATTTAATGAAGTTCCGAAAGTTTTTTGGCCGTTTGTGTCATATCCTAAAGGTGAATAACCATTTTCCCATGTCGTGTTGTAGGAGGGTTGGTTCCATTGTGTGTTGTCCAATGTACCTTCATCGTAATATTTCCAATTCCCGCCTTTTTCAAATAGGGGCGTGGATTTTTTGTCTGTTTGTTTCCAACCAATGAACCGATAGTTTGCAGGTGCTTGGGCTTTTAAAGTGATTGGAAGGAATAAACTTCCACTGAAGCGTCCGGTCGGGACGGGGAGGCCGTTGACAGAAAGTTGGGCTTGCGTGATATTGGTTGTCACCTTGGCTGAACATTCTGTTGTGTTACCGAGTTTCATCCTTGAATAGTTCTTCAAGGCGTTTATCATTGTGCTTTGTCGGTTGGACAGTTTGTTTTTTATGTCATTGGCAGTACCGTAGGGGCTTTGTCCTTCATAGGACATCATGTCGGCAACCTTGGCAGTCAAGCTGTCTATGATTTGCTTGCTTCTTTCCGGTTCGAACACGCTGCCGGCTACCAGACAGTAAGCATCGATGAATTGCTTGCGGAAAGAGTTGTTTTGCAACATGTTGATGAAGATGGTCACCATTTCTATTTCTTTAGTCCAACGTTCTACGGGATTGCCTTGGGCATCGAATACGTCATACAACTTGTCGAACGTATAATTTTGTTTTCTTTCAAATGTGTTAAACGGGTCGGTTGTGGCGAATGTTCCATCAAGGTCGAAAAGTGGGAAGCGGTATTTGCCTCCTTCTACTTTGGGCTTGAAGCCCTTGATATTGTTTTGGGGCCAATCGGTGGCACCCAAATAGAATTCTACAGCCATATAATTGATATATTCGTCAATGTCTACCATGTTTTTGATGGCGGCATACGTGGATTCATCAGAGGCGTTGCGAGACAAGTCGTACCATTGCATGAAACTTTCCTTGGTACCGCATTTTTGGCAGTATCCAGAATCCGGACTCATTTCGAATTGGTCTATTTCTTCATCATCCCACCCGTAATTGGCGTATGCAAAATGTTTGTTATTGGGTTCTCTCATGTTGATGACACCTATGTATTTGCCATTGATGAAATGCATAACAGGTTGGTAGGCTTGGTAGTCCACGTTGAGTCCCGAAGTGCTGACGATGGATTGCAATGCGGCATCTTTTATACGGCATTGTGTGTCGTTTCCTCCATTCCTAATTTGTAAAGTCTTGTGTTTCAAGAAAGGCTTGTCCGAAAATAAAGGGTAATCCAAAGAACTTTTCCCTTCAAAAATTTTTCCGGCTTTGATTTTAAAGGAATGAGGTTCCCATGCACGGCTCCAACCTCCGCACATGGCAAATTCAGTTTCTTGGTTGACGGCCATGGTTCCGTCTTCCGTTAAATATTCAAAGTTGACAGGACGGTCCCATTCCATATTCCAGTTGCAAGGTTCGCTTTGTCCGTTTCCCCTCCGGCCATTTACGCCTTTTACGTAAACTCCCAAACTGTCGTCATAGAGGTTTATGGGGTTTGTCACAACCGAAATGATGGGCAAATCGTAGTTCTTGTCTTTGTGTATGTAAGTGCGTGTCACAACTTCGCTAGGTAGCATGCCTTCTTGGAATAGGCGGAAACGGTATACGGAAGTTTGGTTTACATGGAAACGCCCTGTGGCGTTTTCTTTTCCGTTTGTTTCGGTCGGAGTCGTCCCATCGGTAGTATATATCAGTTTGCTTCCCTCAGATTTACTTACGTTGACAGTCAGCAAAGAAGTGAAAATTTGTGTATCTTGGTCAGGGACGGGAGCTGAGAGCCTTTGTGAGGCGAACAGGCTTGAGTTATTACTTGTCTCTAGGGTCGGGGTGGCTGTCGTGCCCCATGTTTTCCCGCCGTCTTCAGTTCGTGCATATGAGGTCCTAGGGATTGCGGTAGGGTAAGATTGTAGAGCTATGGGGGTTCCTTCTTCATTGGATATGTATATGACTCCTCCTTCGTAGTCTAATTTAAAGTCAACTTGCCGTGGGTCGGATTCATTATGGTCAAACCAAATACTTTTGTATCCTTTGGCAGGAATTACACCTATTTTATCTGTCAACCTGTACATTTTCAAATTCATAGGGTCTTTGCTTATGTGGAAACCTTGTAAGCTGACGGCTTTGTCGGTTGGGTTGTAAAGCTCTATCCATCCTCCGTAATTAAAAGACGGGTCTATGAACATGTCTATATTGGAAGCTTGTATTTCGTTGATGATGAGGGATGATGCCGTTGCCGGGTTATAGCTGATGTTAACAGTGCATTGTGCTGATATTTTTTCGTCACTGGATGACGCGGTGATAGTGGCTGTTCCTTCTTTAAGGGCAGTGACCATTCCTTTTTCATCAATGGAGGCAATGGTTTCGTTTGAACTTTTCCATTTTAAACTTTTATATGTGGCATTTTCTGGTATAATAGTATAACCAACCCGGTGTGTTTCCCCTTTTACGAGGTCAAGCGTAGGGGTTGCGAGGTTGATTTTTTCCACGGGTATCACTCTACCGTAAAACTCCAATGTGAAGTTATCAAACAGGCACCAATTACCCGAGGCCCATTGTTGGTTGATTAGTCCTATTTTAAGTTTTCCGTCAATAACTTCGGTTTCCAATGTATTATGATACATTCCCTTGCCGAACATGTAACTTCCGGATTCCATTGTGTTAGGGTAGAATTTCTGGTTTGTCCCCCAATCCGGGGTGCCCCAACATCCTCCAGCATAGTTTTCTGTCAGGTAGGATGAAAAAATACTGGCCAGTTCTGTACGGTCATTGTTGGCGTAAAGGTATCCGGTAATGACTTCTTTTCCGGAAATATAAGTGTTATAACCCGAACTGTTTTCTTGTGCGCTACGGAAGTAGGCTTGTACTCCAATACGGTATTTTCCGTTTGGAACATCCATGATTTGGTATATGTCGAATGTTCCATTCCAGAATTCCATGGTTTCGTAGGTGCATCGTTGGGCTGAGGCATCCGAGGTATAAGTCCATCCAGTATTTGAGTTATTGTTGAATCCGGGATTTTTCAGGTATTCATTGGTTATGTCAATCCATTCCTGTGCTCTTGCTTCCACGAGTGGAATGGAAATGGATATAATACATGCAGTAAGAAATGCTTTCATGATTGAAAAGTTAATGAGTTTATAATAACAGCAAAGATAATGTTTTCTATGGATATAAAGGAGCTTTTGGATGGATTTCGGGTTTACATTGCCGGATTTCTATTGGGATTTTTTGAATATGTAGTTTGGGGATGGTGAAATTCAGTATAATTATCATGGAGTGGCGTGAATTGGGATGGCTTTGGTCGAACACGAAGTTGCCGAGGCTGTAAAGGACAGGGGAGGAGGCGATGGTGTCATGAGGTTGCACCACGTGCGGATGGTGTCCGACGATGGCATCTGCATCAACCTGTACCACGATACGGGCAGAGGGATGAGAGGCTTTATATTTTCGGATAGCGGAGGCCAACCGCTTGACGGAAGCATGGCATATATCCGGTTTTCCTTCCGTTCGCAGCCAATTCTCTATCGGGAGGGGAATGGTGTTGAAGAGTAGCCATTTCGAGTTTGCCTTTCCGTAACCGAGAGGTACAATGCCTGCGTCCCGGAGTGCACGATAGATATTGGCCAATCTCTCCCGCCCGTGGTCTATGGTGTGGTTATGAACCATTCGATGGAGTTTCCCATTTTTTGTATGTCCATGTATTCCTCTGTCGTGAGTGTGTCTTCCCGTAGTTCCTTTTCTGTCACTCGGAGTCAGAAGTCCACCTGTTCTTCAAGGATGCGGGCTTTCGAAATCAAATCCTCATCGTCGAAATCCGTTTCCGTCAGGAGTTGCAGATTCCGGGCGATGAACTCTTCCAGAAAGCCTGGTTGGATTCTACGTGTCCGACAACGACCGGGATGGCCAAATTCACCACCGCTCCCACCTTCGGTCAACATGAACTGTTCGCCATAGAGTATGTGACATCATGTTTCAGTCCCGTCCACAAAGCCAAAGCCGTATATAGGTTTTTGATTTGCCAAGCCGAGGTTTGCATCAGGCAGGGATAATCTTTGTTGGGGCGTTGCAATTCTATGAGGACTTCCATCCATCGGTCGTACATGGTGACTGTGTCTCCGGAACGGCCTTGGAATTGTCTTTTCATCTTGCCGGTCATGACTGGGTAGTTTTTCCTGTTCTCTTTCTTGTGGTAACACGTGTCGAGGAGGGCGGCCGCGCTTTTCACACCGAAGGGGGCAAACACGTCCAAAGCCTTGGGATAGGCTCGGTTGCTGTTGAGGGTGGCATCTGCCCTCTTGTTCAATACTTCGTTGTCAGCCATGTAGCGTGCAGGCATGAGAATCCTTGTCGTGGGCATGGCCTACCTTCCGGTAGCCTGCACGGACAAGGATTCTCATGACGGATGTCGCGCCTTTCATCGGTTTATTGGGGTTCGGCCAACTTGCGGCAGAATTTGCCGCCCGCCATGCAATAGATTCCCAAAAGAATGAAGGGTATACTCAGTATTTGGCCCATATTGATGAGCATGGAGGCTTCCCAGGCTTCCTGCACTTCTTTGGTATATTCGATGAAGAAACGGGCCGTGAAGATGGTAGTCAGGCAGAAACCGAAAAAGAATCCCGTGCCGACTTTCTGCGGATATTTATGATAAAGTACGTATCCGACGATGAGAAATACGAAATAGCAGATGGCTTCATAGAGTTGGCCGGGATGGCGTGGCAGCATGTCGACGCGCTCGAAAACGAAAGCCCAAGGCACATCGGTCGGCTTGCCGATGATTTCCGAGTTCATCAGGTTGCCCAAACGGATAAACATGGCACTGGCCGGAGTAGCGATGGCAATGTTGTCCAATACGCGCATGATGTTCAGTTTCGTTTTCCTGACGTAAAGCCATAGGGCGAGCATCAGTCCTATCGTGCCGCCGTGGCTGGCTAGTCCGGCGTAACCGGTGAACACCCAACCGTTGGCTGTCTGTCGCATAGGTAGAATCATTTCCAAGGGGTGGGCAAGGAAATAGTCCGGTTCGTAGAACAGGCAGTGCCCCAGACGGGCACCTACGAGGATGCCCACGAAACAATAGAAAAACAACGGGTCGAACAGTTTGTCGGCGATGTGCTGCCTGCGGTACAGGCGTTGCACCAATACGTAGGCTGCCAACAGGGCAAAGCACCAACACAGCGAATACCAACGCACACCGAACGAACCGAGGTGGAAAGCGAACAGGTCGGGATTCCACGTGATAAATAACAGGCTGTCCATGGCGGTCATACGTTGAAACGGAAGTGCATGATGTCACCGTCCTGCACCACATAGTCTTTTCCTTCCACTCCCATCTTGCCGGCTTCGCGCACGGCTGCTTCCGAACCGTAACGGATGTAGTCTTCGTATTTGATGACTTCCGCGCGGATAAAGCCTTTTTCAAAGTCCGTGTGGATGACGCCGGCACACTGCGGGGCTTTCCATCCCTTGCGGAAGGTCCAGGCTTTCACTTCCATCTCTCCGGCCGTGATGAACGTCTGCAAGTTCAGCAAGTGGTAGATGGCTTTGATGAGTCGGTCGCATCCCGATTCCTTCAGCCCCATGTCTTCCAGGAACATCTGTTTTTCCTCGTAGCTTTCCAGTTCGGCAATGTCGGCCTCCGTTTGGGCGGAGATGATGAGCAGTTCGGCATTTTCGTCCTTGATGGCTTCGCGTACGGCATCCACGTATGGATTACCGTGAGCGGCAGAGGTGTCGTCCACGTTGCAGACGTAGAGCACCGGTTTGGCTGTGAGCAGGAAGAGGTTTTTGGCTGCTTGCTGTTCGTCCTCGTTTTCAAAGGTGACGGTACGGGCCGATTTGCCTTGTTCCAAAGCCTCTTTGTATTGCAATAGCACGTCATACTCTATTTTGGCTTGTTTGTCACCGCCCACTTTGGCTACTTTTTCCACGCGTTTGATGCGGTTTTCGATGGTTTCCAAGTCTTTGAGCTGTAGTTCCGTGTCGATGATTTCCTTGTCGCGTACGGGATCTACCGACCCGTCCACGTGCACGATGTTGTCGTTGTCGAAACAACGCAATACGTGGATGATGGCATCGGTCTCACGGATATTACCGAGGAACTGGTTGCCTAAGCCTTCTCCCTTACTGGCTCCTTTTACCAGTCCGGCAATGTCCACGATGTCACAGGTGGCCGGAACGATGCGCCCGGGGTGGACCAATTCCGCCAGTTTGTTCAGACGTTCGTCCGGTACGGTGATTTGTCCCATTTGTGCGTCGATGGTGCAGAACGGAAAGTTTGCAGCCTGTGCCTTGGCGCTCGACAGACAGTTGAAAAGGGTAGACTTGCCCACGTTGGGCAAACCTACTATACCTGCTTTTAAAGCCATAGTTTATTTCGTTTTTATCAATTACCTTATTTAATTAGGTGCAAAATTAAGAATAAATCCGGTATGTGGGAAATCTTTTTCGTTCTGCGCCAAACGATTTTTCAATCTCAGGCGAACGATTTTTCGTTCTGCGGCAAGTGATTTTCCGTTCTCTGTGCGGTGGTTTCCCGTTTTGCAGCGGACGGTTTTAGAACTTGCAGACAACGTTTTCCAGTTTCTCAATGTGCTTCCAACCAGTTCCTTCCCCAACCGTAATCGGCTTCAAGCGGGACTTGCATGGTGTAGGCGCGTTCCATTTCTTCGATGACGATTTGCTGCACGCGTTCTTTTTCTTCCGGATAGACACTGAAGTTCAATTCGTCGTGTACTTGTAAAATCATTTTAGAACGTATGTGCTCTTTTTGGAAGCGGTGGTAAATGGCTATCATGGCAATTTTGATGATGTCCGCCGCACTGCCCTGTATCGGGGCATTGATAGCGTTGCGTTCGGCATAACCGCGCACCACTGCGTTGTGGCTGTTGATGTCGCGCAGATAGCATTTACGATGGTAAATGGTTTCGGTATATCCCTTTTCACGCGCTGTTTCAATGCTCTTCTGCATGTATTCCTTCACTTTGGGATACGTGGTGAAATAGCCGTCAATCAACTCTTTGGCTTCCGCGCGGCTGACGTTCATTCGTTCGGCCAATCCGAATACGGTGATACCGTATATGATACCGAAATTGGCTGTTTTGGCCTTGCTTCGTTCTTCGCGGGTAACTTCTTCCAATGGCTTTTTGTAAATTTTTGCGGCGGTAGCGGCATGGATGTCGTGCCCTTCGCGGAAAGCCTCTATCATGTGTGGGTCGCCGCTCAAGTGGGCCATGATACGCAGTTCGATTTGGGAATAGTCGGCCGAGAAGAATTCACAACCCGGTTCCGGGATAAAAGCCTTGCGGATTTCTTTGCCTTCCTCGTTGCGTACAGGGATGTTTTGCAGGTTCGGGTTACTGCTGCTCAGTCGTCCGGTCGTAGTAATGGTTTGATTGAAGGAGGTGTGGATATGTCCGGTTTCGGGATTGATAAGCTTGGGCAAGGCATCGATGTATGTACCCAATAGTTTTTTCAGTCCGCGGTGTTCCAGGATTTTTTCCACGATGGGATGGCGCGTGCGTAATGTTTCCAATACTTCTTCCGAGGTGACATATTGTCCTGTTTTGGTTTTCTTGGGCTTTTCGCTTATTTTCAGTTTTTCAAACAAGACTTCGCCTACTTGTTTGGGAGAGGCTATGTTGAACGGTTCGCCGGCCAGGGCGTGTATCTCTTCTTCCAAACGGTTCATTTCTTTGGTGTAGAGCGTAGAAGTTTCCTTCAACGCCTCGGTGTCGATGCACACTCCGTTGCGTTCCATCCAAGCCAATACCGGCATGAGCGGCATTTCTACTTCACGGAACAGGTCATAACACCCTTCCTCCTTTAACTTCGGTTCAAACACGTTTTTCAGTTTCAAGGTAATGTCGGCATCTTCGCATGCGTATTCATATACTTGCGACGGAGGAAGGTCTGCCATATTCTTCTGGTTCTTTCCTTTCGGTCCGATAAGTTCTTCGATATGGATGGTCTGGTAGTTCAGATAGACTTCGGCCAGATAGTCCATGCCATGACGTAATTCCGGTTGTAAAAGGTAATGGGCAATCATGGTGTCGAAGATTTCGCCTTTCAATGTAATACCGTAGTTTTGCAGTACCATCAAATCATATTTGATGTTTTGCCCGATTTTGAGTATCCGCTCGTCTTCGTAGACCGATTTAAATTCATTAACTATCTTTTGTGCTTCTTCAGGGTCTTGCGGAATCGGTACGTAAAAAGCCTGATTTTCCTCGACACTAAAGCTCAATCCCACCAATTTGGCACTGATGGGGTCGGTTCCGGTGGTCTCCGTGTCTAGACTGAGAAAATCTTTTGTAACGAATAAGTCAATAATCCGCTGTCTATCTTCTTTCTTTTCAATGAGTTGGTAGTCGAAATCCTCCTTTTTGTACTTGTTGAGATTTGAATATTTGCTTGCTTCCGGGGATTCGTCCGCAAATTCTGCAAAGAGAGAGCCTTGGAAAAAGCCCGGTTCTGCGGTCGGTTGCTTTTTGGAAAACTTTCGTTCCAGTAAAGTCCGGAACTCTAAATCTTCGAATAAACGTTGCAAGGCTTCTGCGTCCGGCTCTTTTGTGGTGAGTGCCTCCAGGTCGAGCGTAATGGGCACGTCCGTTTTGATGGTGGCCAGGAACTTAGAAAAAGCAATCGTGTCGCGGTGGGTTTCCACTTTGGTTTTTAAACTGCCTTTCAGTTCGTCCGTATGTTCCAACAGATTTTCGATACTGCCGAATTGGTTGACGAGTTTGGATGCGGTTTTTCCGCCCACACCGGGACAACCCGGAATATTGTCGGACGAGTCTCCCATCAGTCCGAGAATATCAATGACCTGCATCGGAGAAGAGATGTCGAATTTCCCGGTGACCTCTTTTACCCCCATGATTTCAAAATCCTTGTCTCCGAATTTAGGACGGTACATCTTGACCCTCTCGTTGACTAATTGGCCGTAGTCTTTGTCGGGTGTCATCATGTAAGTTTCCAAGTTCCCGTGTGCGGCAGCCTGTGTGGCCAAAGTGCCGATTACGTCGTCAGCTTCAAATCCGGCGACTTCGAGGATGGGGATACGGTAAGCCCGTATAATATCTTTTATAATAGGTACGGCGGTGCGGATGGCTTCCGGTGTTTCTTCCCGTTGCGCTTTGTATTCGGGATAGGCTTCGTGACGGAAAGTGGGACCTGCAGGGTCAAAAGCCACACCGATATGCGAAGGATGCTCTTTGTTGAGCACCTCCTCCAATGTGTTGACAAAGCCCAAGATGGCTGATGTATTAAGCCCTTTCGAATTGATGCGGGGGCTTTTGATGAATGCGTAGTAAGCTCTGTAAATGAGCGCGTAGGCATCGAGTAAAAAAAGTCTGTCCATACGTTATTATGATTTTCTCCGTAAATTTACGTAAAAAATATGAGTGGCTTTTGATTTTTATGTAATTTTGTACTCCGAAATCATCTGATTATATGGACGTATTAACTCAAATCCGGAAACCGGTGGAGCGTGAAATGAAAGATTTCGAGTCGCTTTTCGGTATTACTCTGCAGCACCAGAATCCTCTTCTCATGATAGCCTTGCGGCATGTGTTGAGCCGTAAGGGGAAGTTGATGCGTCCGATTTTGACTTTGTTGGCTGCAAAAAAGTACGGTGAAATCAATGATTCCGTATTGCATGCTGCCGTGAGTTTGGAGATGTTGCATACGGCCAGTCTGGTGCATGATGATGTGGTAGACGAGAGTGGCGTACGTAGGGGACAATCCTCTGTGAATGCCCTTTTGGATAATAAGGCTGCCGTCTTGGTGGGCGATTATCTCTTGTCTACGGCTTTGAAGCATGCGGCCATGGCCGGTGACCTGAGGGTCGTAGATTGGGTCGCTCGTTTGGGGCAGACGCTTTCCGATGGGGAATTGCAGCAGTTGTCCAACGTGAAGTCCGATGAAATCAGCGAAAATCAGTATTTCAACGTGATTCGGCGTAAAACAGCTTCTTTGTTTGCCGTATGTGCCGAAGTCGGTGCTTTGTTATCAGGGGCGTCGGAAGATGAAATCCGTCGTTTAGGTGAGTTCGGCACTTACGTAGGTATCTGTTTTCAGATTCGTGACGATGTATTCGACTATTATGATGCTGAAGTAGGTAAACCTACGGGAAATGACATGAAAGAAGGTAAGCTTACTCTTCCGGTGGTGCATGCCGTACTTCAGCCCGGCGCAGAGACGTGGCATGAGACGGCGTTGAAAGTACGTGCGGGTAGGGCCACAGAAGAAGAAATCTCGGCTTTAGTGGATTTTACCAAACAGTCGGGCGGTATAGAGTATGCCCGTCGTAAAATGGATGAATTTCGTGGACAAGCAGTCGGTTTGATAGGTTCTGATGGAAACGAAGCCGTAGGTGAAGCCTTACGTTTGTACTTGGATTTCGTATTGAAACGGGTGTCTTAATAGGGTTGGGAGGATGATTTGTTCCTCCAATCCGATTATAGACGATTGATTTCTTCCGTATCCAATCCTGTACAGGCTGCTATCGTATGGGTTGGTATGCCATTGGCTTTCATCTGTCTGGCTATGTTTAGCTTTTCTTCTTCTTTCCCTTTTTCCATACCTTCCTGCATCCCCTTTTCTATACCTTTTTCTATACCTTTTTCTATTCCTTTTTCTATTCCTTTTTGCATCCCTATTTGTATCCCTTTTTGTTCTCCTTCCTTTGTGGCTTTTTGAACGGCGAAGTCAATGGTGTTTCTCCAGTCGCGGTATACTTTCAGGCTCGTTTCGTAGTGGTGGTATTCCTCTACGGTGAACTTCGCGATTTCTGCTGCCTCGAAGAACCGGGTAAAGACGCGTTCCTGTAGCGTAGCGGGCTTTTCCATCAGCCGCGTGAGGTTGCGTAGTACGAAGAGCCATTTGTCGAACATACTGTCAAGTTCTTCTTCTTTCTTGTTGAACTTGGGCATTTCCAGATAGATGAACGTCAGCTTGTCGTAGAACACTTCCCGGGTCTTGCTGTCGGTCAACTGCACTTCGTGGTGGAAGTACCCGTCGTGGGTGTAGTCGAACACGAAATTCAGTATGGCGATGACGTACACGGCCTTGAGTTGGTAATCCCAATCGCCGCGCTTTCCCTGCTGCTGTATGGGGAAGGAAGCGTAGTACAAGCTCCTTTCCTTGAAGAACAGTTGCTGTCCGCGCTGCATTTCCACTAATATCTTTTCCCCGCTGTCGGTCTCGCAGTAGACGTCGAACACAGCCTTGCGGTCTGCCTCGCTGATGCCGAGGTTTTCGGTGTTGAGGTAAGTGAGGTCGCGTATTTGCTCCTTACCGCTCAGCAAACTGTTGATAAAGCTGATAAGCAGCTCCTTGTTCATCTCTGTGCCGAAAAGCTTTTTGAATCCAAAGTCGGTATAGGGGTTTACGTAACGGTCTGTATATTCGTCTCTTTCCATGTTTTTCCTTGTTTGGTGATGAAGCAAAGGTAGTGTTTTCTTCGGTTCCGTGCAATCATTTTAAAAGAAAAAAGAGGCTTTAAACCTCCTTCTTATGATATGCATGGAATCATTTGAACGGTTCTATCTTCAGAAGCGAATAGTTGTCGTCATAAGCCACTGCATAGCAAATACTGTCCCCTTTGTTCGTCAGGCCCATTAGTTTCTTGCCTGTGTAGGTTTGTTTGACATCATGCCCGTTCCAATCGAATATGGATATCTTTTCCGTAAAAGGCGGGTTATTGATAGCATCTTTGGCTTTCAGGTTTTTACCCAATGTTCCGTTGAGTAGGGTATACAGGTATCGATCCGAGGCATCCATGGCCTCAAAACCGATAGGCGTTTCATCCCCCCACGTAATGGCATCCGGACTGTTTTTTACTTTGGCGTATACTGGTTTGTAGATACCGAGCGTCTTTACAGGGGAAATGCCGAGCGTATCATCTATTTGCAGGATGTCCAATACACCACCGATGTAAGTTCCGAAGGCAATACGGCTGTAGTCTCCTTTTATCGCCATCTTGGAGGCATAGCGGAAGATGGCCGCATCCTTTTCTGTTCCTTCACCCGATATGTTAGGATATGTTTTGTAAACGTTGTACGTTTTGCCGTTCACAGTCACAAGACGGTTCTCATCGAATGATTCAATGAGAAGGTATTTTCCTGATTTTGTCCTTACTGCATTATGGTAAAAACTGCTTTTTTGATAAACTTCTGCGGGGAGCGGATATTCTTTGATGTAGGATGTGGAATCCGAAAGATAGGCAAGTACGTCATATTCTATGATTTTCCCCAGAGAGTAGAAAGACACGAGACCTTCCTCTTTTTTGACGATAAAATCGTTGTAGTCGGTGATTTCTCCGAAACCACGGCCTTTCCGGACCATATTGCCGATAGCTTGTCCTTTTTCGTTATAGAGATGGATAAAGAAGTCCGACGCTTGGAAATCCACGATGCCGATGATACTGTCCATGGTGAACATTGAAGCCGGATAATGGATGGGCAAGCCTTTGGCTAATACCGTTGCCGGGGTGGTGTCACACCTCGTAAACACTTCATCGTTATACGTTATCGGCTTGTTGTCTTTCGGGGTACATCTAATAAATAGAATCAGCAACGCCACTAAATATCCCCCTAAAACGGCAATCCTTTTCATTTAGTGGATGAGCATTTATGTTCTACTTCCACTTCATCTCCTAAGGCATTAAGGCTTACGCTACAACTATTACAAAAGTAGGTCCATATTCCACTCACAGCACATAGAATAAGAGATAATGGAATGATAATTTTTTTCATATATATAATGTTTTAAGATTAAATACACGCAAATATAATTACTTTCTTAGTTCAAATAAAATAAAAAAATGGATTTTTCTCTGTTCTTTATTAATTATACTTTTTTGACTTTGTTTGTAGTCATAATATCAAATAGAATTATGAAATACATCCATTTATTGATAACAATGACATTTTGCTATTTTTTCCATGTTGGGCTATGGTAGAGGATAGATAAAATAGAGGAAAAAACATAAAAACGAGGTGGGATGAGGGATGAAGTCTTCAAGAATAAACGGCTATTCTTCTATTTGGAATGGAGAAATATATGAAATAAGGGATGGCGGATGATTCAAATAAGGGTGGTTTATTCGTCAAAATGAAGATGGTTGATTATTCCCATGTTTTTGGTTTGATTCACCACGTGCTTTCTTCTCGGGATTCTTTTTCTTTGCAGTAGTTAAAATATTAGTTCATTAAAACTCATTTTTAAGGCAATGAAAAAGACTTTCTTTACATGTTTCTTTTTGGGGATGTCGGTATTACCTACCTTATCAAAAACTTATGATAAGGTAGACGTGTTGGAGCGTCCTGTACCTATTTCTTCAATAAAAGATATCAAGGGTTTCTTTGGCTACCGGATGGAAGTAAACCGTAATTATTTGAAGGATTTCCCTATTGATAAATATGTGGATTTTGTCGTACAGCGGCAGCATACGGCATGGGATTGGACTAAGGCCGAACAACATGGAAAATGGATAGAGTCGGCCTATCTTTCTGGGATTCAACGTAATGACAAGGCTTTATTGGATAAAGCCCGAACAATGTTGAAACGTATTGTTGATTCGCAAGAAGAAAGCGGATATGTAGGTGCTACTTCCAAGGATTACCGTTCGGACGAACGTCCGGTCAGAGGTATGGATGCCTATGAATTATATTTTGTGTTTCATGCTTTCATTACGGTATATGAGGAAACCGGTGATAAAGCGTCATTGGCTGCTGCCGAGAAATTGGCTGATTATTATTTGAAGTATTTCGGTCCGGGAAAGTTGGAGTTTTGGCCGTCGGACTTGAGGGATCCTGAAAACAGGCATAAATCGATAGATGCCTTGTCTCAATTTGCAGGACACGGTGTACACTATAGTTGGGAAGGTACTTTGCTTTGTGACCCTATTGCACGCTTATATGAAGTGACAGGGAAAAAGAAGTATTTGGACTGGAGCCTTTGGGTGGTTGGTAATATAGACAAATGGAGCGGTTGGGATGCCTTTTCACGTTTGGATTCCGTAGCAGACGGAACTTTGGGAGTAGATAAGCTTCAGCCTTACGTGCATTCACATACTTTTCAGATGAATTTTATGGGATTCCTGCGTTTGTATCGTATTACCGGTGATAAATCATTGTTCCGTAAAGTGGCAGGCGCATGGGATGATATTTGTAACAGGCAGATGTACATTACAGGAGGAGTCAGTGTGGCGGAACATTATGAACACGGCTATGTGAAACCCGTTTCGGGAAATGTGGTGGAAACCTGTGCCACGATGTCGTGGATGCAACTGACACAAATGTTGCTTGAACTGACTGGGGAATCAAAATATGCAGATGCGATGGAACGTCTGATGATGAACCATGTATTTGCAGCCCAAGATTGTGAGAGTGGGACTTGCCGTTATCATACGGCACCGAATGGGACGAAACCTCACGATTATTTCCATGGTCCGGATTGTTGTACAGCCAGCGGACATCGTATCATTTCTTTGCTGCCGACTTTCTTCTATGCCGAAAATGGAAAAGATTTTTATATCAACCAGTATTTGCCTTCACGATATGACGGCAAGGACTTCGCATTTGAAATATCGGGTAACTATCCCGAATCGGAAAGTATGGTACTGACTGTACTTTCTTCCAAGAATAAAAACAAGATATTGAACTTGCGCATACCTTCTTGGTGTAAGGCACCGGAAGTTTCAGTCAACGGTGAAAGAGTATCGGGAATAGAAGCTGGCAAGTATTTGGCTATCACTCATAAATGGGAAAAAGGGGATAAAATAGGTATCACTTTTCCTATGGAGGGTAAGTGGATAAGGCGTGAACATCATAGTAAGTATACGACTTATACACTTCCACGTGGGGAAATAATGTACAGGGAAGAACCTACGGATAAGATACCGTATGCCTTTATTCGCGGCCCTCTCGTATATTGTTTGGATATGGTTTGGAATAAACAGCTTTGCAATGATGATGTGAATATGGAGAAAGACATACGTATGGATACAAACAGCGAACCCAAATGGATTCAGAAGCCTGATACCAAAATGTTAGGACCAGTCTATCAGACGCAAGCCTCTTATATGGGACGGAAAGTGGACGTATTGCTTACACCATTTGCCAATATCGGCCAATGGTTCCGCCCAGGAGAGGAAAAGCCGTATAGGAATGCGGATGCGTTTACTTATGCTATTTGGTTGTATAAATGATATAGATATGATGAAGATGAATTGTAATATAAAGGTGTTTCTTTTTATGTTGTTTATGGCGAATGGCGTCACGATGCTGCATGCCCAATATCGTTTTGACAACATATTATATGGAGCTGCGTATTATCATGAGTATATGCCTTCAGAGCGTTTGGATGAAGATATTCGGTTAATGAAGGAATATGGAGTAAATGTGGTTCGGGTCGGTGAATCTTCTTGGGGGGTATTTGAGCCGCAAGAGGGAGTTTTCAAGTTTGAATGGATGGATAGGATATTGGATAAAATGCATGAAGCCGGTATAAAAGTTGTTTTGGGTACTCCTACTTATTCTATTCCCGCTTGGATGGCAGAAAGGCATCCTGAAGTTTTGGCACAATATCCTGGTGGAGGACAGGCATATTATGGTATCCGGCAAAATATGAATTTCATGAATCCGACTTATCGTTTCTATTCTGAACGCATAATAAGGAAACTGATGGAGCGGTATGCGAAACATCCGGCAATTATCGGTTATCAAGTGGATAATGAAATAGAAGCCAGAAATATTAATAACCATGATTATTTTGTCGGATTCCGAAATTATGTAAAAAATAAGTTTAAAGGCAATATAAATAAGCTTACGAAAGAATGGGGAATGAATTATTGGGGGATGAATATACACCGATGGGAAGATTTTTATCCACGGGACGGAGTTACCAATCCGTCTTATAAAAATGAATGGGAACGCTGGAATCGCAAGGCTATAGCAGATTTCCTTAATTGGCAAGTAGATATTGTAAACGAGTATAAACAAAAGAATCAGTTTGTTACTCATTGTTTCATGGGGGCGTTCCAAAATGTAGACCAAGTAGAAAGTTTCAGGCAAATGGAATATCCGGCAAATAATGTATATCATAATGTCCAGGATGGGCAAGATGGACAACTTCTTGCTTATGTGGGGGATTTTATGCGGACTGTTGCGAAAGGAAACTATTTGATAACTGAAACTAATGCACAGACGACAGGATGGGATTCACGTAATCAGTATCCACCTTATGACGGACAATTGCGTCAAAATGTATATGGGCATTTGGCTTCTGGGGCCAATATGGTTGAATATTGGCATTGGTCAAGCATCCATTATGGACAAGAAACATATTGGAAAGGTATTTTGGGGCATGATTTGGAGGGTAACCGCATTTCGGAAGAATTTAAAAAAGTTGCAGGCGAACTCAGGCGAATAGGGACACATTTGGTTAATTTGAAAAAAAGGAATAAGGCCGCCATTCTGTTTAGCCATGATTCTTATCATGCTTTGCAGTTTATGCCATATTCATGGAAAGATAATTATCCTATTCATAAAGTATATAGTGCCCTTTATCGCCAGAATATCGAAACAGATATCATCCCTTGTGATCAGATACAAGATTTTGATGACTATCAACTTCTGGTAATACCGCCTTTATATGTTGCTACGGATTCTTTGTTGGATAAAATAAGTAATTTTGTATATAAAGGTGGAGAAGTCGTCATGTTGTATAAAAGTGGCTTTTGCAATGAATACTCTGCGGTTCGTCCACAAAAAGCTCCCGGGCCGTTGCGTAAGGCTTGTGGCTTTTATTATCAGGAGTTTTCTTCGATACGTGGAATGGCTTTAAAAAGTGAAGCTTTTAGCCTTAATAATCCGGTTGCAGTAGATGAATGGTATGAATTTCTTGTTCCAGAGACAGCGGAACCCTTGGCTTGTGCAGACCATCCATTTTTTGGGCGTTGGCCGGTTGTTACGAAGAATTCTTTCGGTCGGGGGCATTTGTTTTATATAGGAGCAGTGCCTTCAGATGAATTATTGGAGAAAATTGTTCGGATGGCTGCTGGAAATGCTGGAATTTTATCAGAGGCGAACGAATATCGTTTTCCTTTAATTATACGTTCAGGTGTGAATGACATGGGACGTTTGGTGCATTATATTTTCAATTATAGTGGTATTGGGCAGGGAATAAATTATATGTTTGATGATGGGAAAGAATTATTATCAGGCAAAATAGTTAGGAAACGGGATTTTTTGGAAATATCTCCATGGGGATGTGCTATTATTGAGGATTTGTAGTTTTTACAACTTATTTTTATGACCCATCATCCGGCTTTTACCTGTAAAGCCGGATGATGGCTTTTTCAGTTTTGTTTTTGTGACGGGGCACATTCTTTCTTTTGAAATTCGCTCGGAGTCATGCCGAAAGTGTCTTTGAATAAGCTTGTGAAATGCTTATGGTCATTGTAACCTAAAGCTTCTACCACTTCCGCGATAGTCATTGTGGCGTTTTTCAGCATGTTGCAGGCATGTTGCATTTTGATGTCTTTAATGAACTCCAAAGGAGTCTGTCCGAGTAAGGCTTTCATTTTCCGGGATAATGTGGAACGCGACATGCCCAGTTCCGATGCCAATGCCAATACGTCGAAGTCCGGATCAGACAGATGGCTCTCTGTAATTTTAACGGCTTTTCTGACAAGCTGCTCATCTGCCGAAGTGAATTCCATAGGTGAGATTAAAGCCACCGGAGTATTTTTTTTAAATTCGTTTTGTATTGCTTTCCGTCGGTTGAACAGATTTTGTAATCTGACCTTCAACAGGCAGGGAGCGAATGGTTTGGATAAGTAGCCGTCAGCTCCTGTCTGGTAAGATTTGAGTTTGTATCCGGGATGGGTTCTTGCAGTGAGCAAGATAACGATGGGCAGTAAGATACCGCCAATAGCGAGCGCATAGAGCGTATAAGCCCACCACGTTTCATAGAAGGCCGGTGCTTTCCGGATGGTCAGTTCGGTGATGTGGTTGCTCCACTGCCCGTTTTCGTCGGTGGCTTTGACTTGAAATGTATGTATACCTTTTTCCATATTGTTGTAATATGCGGAATTCTTGCCGTTATCCAGATAAATCCAATCTCTGTCTTCACCTTTCATACGATAGGCATAGCGGATTTGTTCTAAATGGTGAAAGTCGAGTGTGGAAAAGTGGATTTCTACATCTTGTTCTTCCGGTGAGAGTTGAAGGGTATAATGGGGGAAACTTCCGGCCGGGATATTTTTCCATTGACCTTGGGCATTCACTCGAATTTCGGTGATGTGTGCGGAGGTCTGTATGGGAATACTTTCTATTTTTTGGGAAGATGGAATGGCGATAATGCCCGACACACCGCCAAGGAAAATTTCTTTAGGGTCGTTTTTGTGCCTACAGACCGAGAGGAAACGGTTGAGCATAAGGTTGGGATTGTCGGTTTTATAATTTCGGTAAGCTCCATTGCGTGGATTATATTCTTTGAGGGATTGGTTGGATACGATCCACACGTGGTTGTATGAATCCACCACCAGTCCGTTTATGATGTCGCCGCTCATGTTGCATGTGGCACTGTGGTTTGTTATTTTTTTAGTTTGTGTATCGAATGAGAGTATCTCTCCTGTTGTTGTACCTAACCACAGTTCTCCGTAAGTTGTGGCATCGATATGATTGATGTTTTTGTGCAAGGTGTAAAAATAGATCTTGTTTCGGGCAAGGCAGCCTATGCCTTTGTCCGTGGTGGAAAACCATATTTTTCCGTCGTTTGTTTGCGTGATTCCGGTGACATTTCCTCTATTTCCGGAGATGTTTTTCGGCTGCCTTTTCAACCGGTCATAGACCCAAAGCCCATCCGATGTCCCGATCCATAATCGCTTGTCGTCTTCTTCGAGAATTGTATTGACTTGGGTTTGCGGTATTTGGATGGTCTCGTCGATTTGGATGTCCATGTCTTGACGTTTGAAAGCGAAGATATGGTTTTTACTGCCGATACTCCATATTTTTCCCGGTGTTTGGGACGGAATCAGTTTATAGGGGTAGGCAATAAGGTGTCTTTTTCCTGTTGTCCATGTAGAATAGTGGGTGAGGCGTTCCGTAATCGGGTCGTAAAAACAGAGTCCGTATCGCTCTTGAGAGAACCAAAACCCTCCTTTGTCATCCACACATAAGGTGTTAATGACCGGTTGGGCTTTGATTTGTTCCTGTAAGGCTTTTAAAGGATATTTTCTGACGGTGTGTCGGCGTATGTCTATGATGAAACTTTCCATATCGAAAGCCGATACCCATAGATTTCCGTCCTTGTCTTTATAAATTTCATAAAGCATTTTGTTAGTGGAAGGAAGGAAAGACGAAGTGTCTATTTGTTTTAAATCTCCATTTTCGGTGATTTGGAAGACAAACAAATCTTTGTCTGTCGTGACCCAAAGATAATGGAACACATCGTCTTGTACCATATGAAACACATTGCCTGTGGTTTGTCCGCCTACAGCCGAGGGCATAGGTTGAGGGACATAGCGTTTTTCCGGGTCTTTGCTTTTCGGGTCGAAACGTACGATTCCTCTTTCCCAAGTCCCGAGCCAATAGCATTGGTGTGTTTCATCCCAAATGATTCGTTCGATGCAGCGATAGTCTGGGTCGGGGAAATATGGTGTCAGGGTATGCCCCTGTTGGTCGAATTTGAACATTCCGCTGTAGGTCAATGATATCAATAGGTCTCCGTTTGGGGTCTCGTAAACGATATATGCGCATTGTGGGGCTTGGTTATATTCTGTTTTGTATTTTCCGACCAACGAGCCGTCGGTGCGGAAACGGAATAAAATTCCCGGTACGCTGGCCCATATTGTTCCGTCGCGGGTCACATTGATGGAAAAGACGTTTGGGTCTTGGCTGCCTTCCAAGGGAATGGTCTTGATTTGCTGGGTGGATTTGTCTAAGGTGTATAACCCGTTTGTGGTCCCGAACCATATTTTCTTTTCGTGGTCTTCTGCAATGTAAGTAATATAGTTGCTGGCTAACAAGTTGGGATTGGATAAATCGGAACGGTAGACTTTGATGTCATATCCGTCATACCGACATAAACCGTCGAATGTGCCGTACCAGATATATCCTTCACTGTCTTGAAAGATTCTATGTATGGCTTTTACCGGCAGTTTGTCCAACATAGGAATGGGGCGTACGGATATTTCTTGGGCATGAAGCAAAGGAAAATGGATTTGAAGGGAACATGCCAACAAAATGTGGAGAAAATATTGTATGAGCAAAGGTTTGTGCATGATTCTTTGTTTTATGTGGATACAAATATAAGTATTTTGGCTGGCTAAGGCTACGGATTAAATGATTTTTATGGCTTGACAGGATGTAAACCGGTGAGAACGGCCTGTGGGTGAGAATGGTATATGAAAAGGTACGACGTTTGTTGAGGTGTATTTGACAGGTAAGGCGGATATTTTGGATATGAATGGGGGCTACGTATGACATTTTGCTATTTTTTCCATGTTGGGCTATGGTAGAGGATAGATAAAATAGAGGAAAAAGATGTTCTTGTTTTAATATTTAAGATAAGATTATTGCTCTTATCGCGCATTTCTCTGTCAAAATCTGGATTTCTTTCAGCCGAACGAAAAATCGTTTGGCTGAAAGCGGAAAATGTTTCTCAGCAGATTGGGACGGGAATCTCCGAAAATGGGCATGAGAACGGGATGGAGTGGGGGATGAAGACTCCGGATATGAAAGGTTTTTCTCCTGTTTGGGACGAAAAGGCATACAAAAATACCTGCCACATTTGTCACCGTTTCCGGTTTTTCCGTGGCAGGCACTGGGTTTCATACGGACAGTAGCGTTATGCTGCCTTTCTGGTGTCAGCAAACCATCCGTATGGATGTCAGAATGTCATTTTCACGATACGCGAGAATCGCGTAGAACCGACGTGTGCTTCACCGGCATGCAAATACGCCGTTCTCGTGGGGACATGTTTGTCGTTTTGTCAAACTGTCAGGAGGAGGGATTAGAAGAATTTCACCTCTTCTCCCGTCACTTCGCTCAGCAGCAGGTTGGCCAACCGGCTTGTGCCAAGGCGCAACCACTGGTTGGTAAGCCATTTTTCGCCTAAGACCTCTTTGACGATGGTGTAGTACACAAGGGCGTCATGTACCGTATGCATGCCTCCTGCGGGCTTAAAACCTATCTGTATGCCTGTTTCGTCATAGTATTCCTTGATGGCTTGGCACATGACATAGGCGGCTTCCGGCGTAGCGGCCGGTTCGAGTTTCCCGGTGGACGTTTTGATATAGTCGGCTCCGGCATACATGGCCAACAGGGAGGCTTTCTTGATGTTCGCAGCAGTCTTCAGGCAGCCCGTTTCGAGGATGACTTTCATTTTATGGTCGCCGCAGGCCGCTTTCAGTTCGCTGATTTCGTCGCAGAGCGTCTCGTAGTCGCCGCTCAGGAACTTGCCGACGGACATGACGATGTCTATCTCCGTGGCGCCGTCCTTGATAGCCAGGGCTGTTTCGGCCACTTTGACTTCAATCAGGGCTTGCGAGGAGGGGAAACTGCCCGACACGCAGGCCACTTCCACGCCCTCCACTTCGAGCGATTGGCTGACGATTTGTGCGAAGCAGGGATAGACGCAGATGGTGGCCACGTGCGGCAGGTCGGGGTAGGTGTCCTCGAATGCGTTCACGCGTTCCGTGAAACGGAGGATGCTTTCTTCGCTGTCCGTGGTGCTCAATGAGGTCAGTTCCACACTGCCCATCAGGAATCTTTTGACTTCCGTCGTGTCGTTTTCCGGCACTTTTTCGGCGATGATTTTCGCCACGGCTTCTTTCACGGCCTCGTCGCTGAGGTTGAGGTCGTACTTCTCCAATGCCTGTTCGTACTTGCTGGTTTCAGGCTCGTGATGATGTGTGTGCTCGCTCATGATTCAATGTAATTTAGGATTGTTAATATGTCGTTCTTTGTCTCTTCGGGTTTTCTTCTCGATACTTTTTCGGAGTGCCTCCGTCAGGTTCACGCCCGTCTGGTTGGCCAGGCAGATCAGTACCCAAAGTACGTCGGCCATCTCTTCTTCCAGGTTGCAGTTTTCGCCTTCCTTGAAAGACTGGTCGCCGTAGCGGCGGGCCATGACACGGGCCAGTTCGCCCACTTCTTCGGTCAGGCAAGCCATGTTGGTCAGTTCGCTGAAGTAACGTACACCGACCGTTTTAATCCATTCGTCTACCTGTTTCTGTGCTTCGTCTATAGTCATATTTTCCTTTTTTATTCTTTGTTTTTAGTGTCCATGCAGATGGTGACGGGGCCGTGGTTCAACAGGTCTACTTTCATTTCCGCTCCGAATTCTCCCGTCTGCACGGGTTTGCCGAGCGCTTCGCCCAATTTCCGGCAGAAGCTTTCGTAAAGGGGGATGGCTGTGGTATGCCCGGCCGCACGGATATACGAGGGACGGTTGCCTTTCTTGTACGAAGCCATCAGGGTGAATTGACTGATAACCAATATGTCACCTCCGGTTTCGAGGATGCTCCGGTTCATTACGCCGTTTTCGTCGTCGAAGATGCGAAGTCCTGTAACCTTACGGCACAACCAATCTATATCCTCTTCATTGTCAGCCTCTTCTATGCCCAGCAAAATCAAAAGTCCGCCTTGTATGGCCGATTTGCAGTGACAGCCGATGCTTACCGACGCATGGCTGACGCGTTGTATTACGGTTCTCATGTGTTTAGCGTGTGTTTGGTTTCTTGCAAATATACGAAAAAAGCCTGCATGTCATGCTTCAGCAGGCAGGTTTTCTTGTATTATTTTCGCTTTGGCCGGTCCGATTTCTGCGGCCAGTTCGTCGAACGAAGCTTCCCGGATACGTTTCACGCTTTTAAACCGTTTGAGCAACTGGGTTTTGGTTTTCTCGCCGATGCCTTTGATGGTGTCCAGTGCCGAAACGGTCTGGTGTTTGCTGCGTTTGTCGCGATGGAAAGTGATGGCAAAACGGTGCACTTCATCCTGTATCTGGGTCATGAGCCGGAATACAGGGCTGTCTGTCTTCATGCCGATGACGATAGGCGGGAAGCCGAACAACAGTTCGTTGGTGCGATGGCGGTCGTCTTTAGCCAGTCCGGCAATGGGGATGCGCAGTCCGAGTTCGTCTTCTACGACTTCGCGTACCACCTCCATCTGTCCCCGTCCGCCGTCCGTGATGATGAGGTCGGGCAGTTCGCCTTGTTCCGCCACGGCGCGTGAATACCGGCGGCGTACCACCTCTTTCATCGAGGCATAATCGTCCGGTCCGACCACGGTTTTGATGTTGTATTTGCGGTAGTCCTGTTTGCTGGGTTTGCACTTTTTGAAGACTACGCAGGCCGCTACGGCATCCGTCCCCGAGATGTTTGAATTGTCGAAACATTCGATGCGCATGGGGAGCTTCTCAAGGTGCATGGCCTGTTGGATTTCTTTCATCAGCCGTACGCTTTTCTGTTCCGGATTGAGTTTCTCGGCCTGTTTGAGCCGGTCCAGTTTGTATTGTTTTACGTTGAGGATAGAGAGTTCCAGCAGTTTCTTCTTGTCTCCCCTTTGTGGGACGGTGAAGGTGACGCCTTCCATTTCCACGTCGATGGGAAAGGGAGTGATGATTTCCTTGGAACGGCTCTTGTAGCGTTCCCGCATTTCAGCGATGCCCAGCGTCAACAGTTCTTCGGGAGACTCGTTCATCCGTTTTTTATATTCAAAGGTGAAGGCCTGGTTGATACTCCCGTTCGTCACGTGCAAGTAGTTGATGTAAGCCGCGTTTCCATCGTCCTCAATGGAGAAAACGTCGATGTTGTGGAGGACGTTGCTCACCACTTCGCTCTTGCTCCGGTAGCTTTCCAAAAGGTCGTACTTCCTTTTGATGGCTTGTGCCTCTTCGAAACGCATTTCCGCCGCCAACGCTTGCATTTCGGCGAGCATGTTCCGGCTGATTTCGGCTGTGTTTCCTTTCAGGATTTCCTTGGCTTCTTGGATGGATTGGAGGTATTCTTCGCGGCTTTGCGCTCCGATGCAAGGGCCTTTGCAGTTCTTGATGTGGTATTCCAAACAGACGTTGAACTTTCCGCTACGGATGTTTTCAGGTGTGAGCGCGAGGTGGCACGTACGCAACGGATAGAGGTTCTTGATGAGCTCGAGTAAGGCATTCAGCGTGGGAATATGGCTGTAAGGGCCGAAGTACACGGAACCGTTGCGTACGATGTGCCGTGTTTTGAAAATGCGGGGAAAGTATTCGTTGGTCACACAAATGGACGGATAGGTCTTGTCGTCCTTCAGCAACACGTTGTAATGCGGTTTATAGCGTTTGATAAGGTTGTTTTCCAATAAAAGCGCGTCTTCTTCGCTGTTTACCACAATATACTTGATATCTCTGATTTTACTGACCAGCATGGCTGTTTTCCGGCTTTGGTGGTCTTTGCTAAAATAGGAATAGACGCGCCGTTTCAGGTTTTTGGCCTTACCCACATAGATGATTTCCCCCTCGTCGTTCAAATATTGGTAGCATCCCGGACTGTCCGGCAGATTCAGGACGATGCCTTTCAAATAAGCGTCCAGCTTTTCTTTTTCTTCGGTCGTCATGGCGTTTGGAATTGGATATGAAAAGGGGACAATACAGCGTGCTGCATGTCCCCGTTAAAAAAGCTATTTTTAGACACGTAAGAGTGTGCTGATTTCAATACCTTCGTCGAAAACCTCGCGTCCGTTCAAGCCTTCGCCCGTCAGTTCGATAATGAAATTGATGTAGACGTGTGCCGGATTAAACTTCTTCACCAAGTTGTAGGCCGCTTTCATGGAACCGCCTGTGGCAAGCAGGTCGTCATGAATGAGGACCACGTCTTTTTCGTCAATGGCATCTTTATGTATTTCTATCGTATCCTTACCGTATTCTTTCATATAACTTTCCTGTAAGGTCTCGGCCGGAAGTTTTCCGGGTTTCCGGCACATAACGAAACCGGCGCCTAATTTCACGGCAAGGGCAGCGCCGAGGACGAAACCGCGCGACTCTATGCCGACCACCTTTGTGATGCCTTTGTCCTTATAGATTTCATACAATTCGTTTAGCATAATCTTCATGCACTTCGCGTTTTTGAAGAGTGTCGTTACGTCCTTGAACTGAACTCCGGGTATAGGGAAGTCCGGAATGTTTCGCAGATTCTTCAGTAATGTTGGATTGTTCATAACCAGTATTTTATCTGTTGGTAATTTAAGTTTTGTTTCACGTGAAACGTAGAGCCTCAGGCTACCGTCCCAGAAGCACGAGCAGCACGTTGATGTCGCTGGGAGAGACACCTGGGATGCGTCCGGCCTGTGCCAATGTTTCCGGATTGATTTTCTCTAACTTCTGACGGGCTTCGGTCGACAGGGAGTTCATGTTTTTGTAATCGAAGCGGCCTTTTATCTTAATGCTTTCCAAGCGCTGCATCTTGTCGGCGATGATTCTTTCGCGGGCAATATACCCGTGATACTTTATCAATACTTCGGCAGCCTCGATGATTTCATCCCGTCGGTCGGTCAATGTGTCGAGCAGAGCCTTTAACGGTGCGATATGTTCGGCAATGTTTTTCACCGTGATTTGCGGACGGTTGATTAATTCGAAAAGTTTGCATCCGTATTTGAGCGGTGTTGTGCCTAAAGCTTCCAATCCGGGATTGATCAGAGCCGGTTTCAACGAGAATTCTTTGCAGAAACTTACGATATGCTCGACAGCTTCCTTTTTAGAAAGCCAATGGTCATAGCGTTCGCGTGTAGCCAATCCTATTTGATAAGAACGTTCCGTGAGGCGTGCGTCTGCATCATCCTGGCGAAGCAAGATACGATATTCTGCCCGCGACGTGAACATGCGATAAGGTTCGTCTACTCCTTTGGTGACTAAATCGTCGATGAGTACGCCGATATAGGATTCGTCGCGGTGCATGACGAAAGGTTCGCCTCCGGAACATTTCAAGGCAGCGTTGATTCCGGCTACGATGCCTTGTCCGCCTGCTTCTTCGTAACCTGTGGTTCCGTTGACTTGTCCGGCCATGAATAAGCCCGGCAATATTTTCGATTCCAACGTGTGATACAGTTGGGTGGGGTCGAAGTAATCGTATTCTATGGCATAACCCGGCCGGTATATGGCCAGATCGCGGAAAGCCGGGATTTTTTTCAAGGCTTCGATTTGGATGTGGAGCGGCAGGCTCGATGAAAAGCCGTTTAAATAATATTCTTGCGTGCTTTCGCCCTCCGGCTCCAAGAAAAGCTGATGTTGGTCACGTTCGGGAAAGGTGACCAGTTTGGTCTCGATGCTCGGGCAGTAGCGCGGCCCTATGCTTTGGATTTGTCCGTTGTAAAGGGGAGAATCCGGCAAACCGCTTCTCAATACTTCATGAACTTCCGGATTGGTAAAACAGGTCCAGCACGGAAGTTGTTTCAGTTGCCGGTCGCGCCCCATGAATGAGAACTTATGGTAGTCGTGTTCTCCCTCCTGTATTTCCATTTCCTCGAAATGTACGCTTCTTCCGTCGATGCGTACCGGTGTCCCGGTTTTCATCCGCCCGTAGTTTATGCCGTGGCGGGCGATGGATTCGGTCAAATGGTACGATGCCGGTTCGGCCACACGGCCTCCGGGCAACTGCGTGTGTCCGATGTGCATCAGGCCGTTCAGGAACGTGCCGGCCGTCAGGATGACGCAGCGTGCCCGGATCGTCACGTCGAAATATGTCTTCACGCCAGCCACTTCTCCGTGCTCTACGAGGAGTTCCTTCACTTGGTCTTGCCAGATATGCAAATTGGGTGTATTTTCCAGGATTTCCCGCCATGCCCAGATGAATTTTCCACGGTCGCACTGGGCGCGGGGGCTCCACATGGCCGGGCCTTTCGAACGGTTGAGCATACGGAATTGTATGGCGGTGCGGTCGGTCACGATACCCATGTAGCCGCCCAAAGCGTCTATTTCCCGGACGATTTGTCCTTTGGCAATGCCCCCCACGGCCGGATTGCAACTCATTTGTCCAATCTTGTTCATGTCCATGGTGACAAGGCAGGTTTGCGCTCCCATGTTGGCAGAGGCTGCTGCCGCTTCGCAGCCTGCATGGCCGCCGCCTATCACTATCACATCGTAGTCGAACTTCATTTTTAACTTGTTTTTACGGTTACAAAAGTAGTGATTTTTAGGAATATAATTCGGCTATTTCTTTGTGTTATTCAGGATTTAGAGTAATTTTGCAGAACCTTATCAGGAGGATGAAGATGTAGGAATTCCTTTATATTATTTATTAAATATTTTAAATTCAATCATTTATGTGGTTATGTGATTCATCTATTGGTAGGAAAGTGGTGATGTCGGTTACCGGTATCGCGCTTGTCCTGTTCTTGACGTTCCATGCGTCGATGAACGTTGTGGCTCTGTTCTCGGCAGAAGGCTATAACATGATTTGTGAATTTCTGGGCTCCAACTGGTATGCGGTAGCGGCAACTTTGGCATTGGCAGCTTTGGTGGTTATTCACATCATCTATGCTTTCTGGCTGACGATGCAAAACCGTAAGGCGCGCGGTAACAACCGTTACGACGTGACGAGTAAGCCTGACAAGGTGGAGTGGGCTTCACAGAACATGTTGGTGCTGGGTATCATCGTTGTATTGGGCATGGTTCTGCACCTGTACAATTTCTGGTATAACATGATGTTTGCCGAGTTGATGGGCGATCCCTACATGGGCGGCCTGCACGCAACGGATGGTTACGGTTATATCGTAGCTACGTTCAGCAATCCGGTTTATACCGTATTGTACATCATCTGGCTGGCTGCCCTGTGGTTCCATTTGACGCACGGTTTCTGGAGTGCCATCCAGACATTGGGTTGGAACGGTAAGGTGTGGTTCGACCGTTGGAAGTGCATCGGCAACATCTACACCACTATCGTCATCCTGATGTTCTTGGTAGTGGCATTGTATTTCTCTTTCTGCGGCGGTTGCAGCGGAAGCGTGTGCTACTAATATTAATTAATGAATCATTAAATTGAAACGAACTATGACAAAGATAATCGATTCCAAGATTCCGGAAGGACCGGTAGCTGAGAAATGGACCAATTATAAGGCACATCAGAAATTGGTGAATCCGGCCAATAAGCGGCGTTTGGACATCATCGTGGTCGGTACCGGTCTGGCCGGTGCCTCTGCCGCAGCTTCTCTCGGCGAGATGGGATTCAAAGTATTTAATTTCTGTATTCAGGATTCTCCGCGCCGCGCACACTCCATCGCTGCACAAGGAGGTATCAATGCAGCCAAGAATTACCAGAACGACGGTGACTCTGTTTACCGTTTGTTCTACGATACGGTGAAGGGCGGCGACTATCGTGCCCGTGAAGCCAATGTGTATCGCTTGGCCGAGGTTTCCAACAACATCATCGACCAGTGTGTGGCACAAGGTGTTCCCTTTGCCCGCGAATACGGAGGCATGTTGGCCAACCGTTCGTTCGGTGGCGCACAGGTATCCCGTACGTTCTACGCCAAAGGACAGACTGGACAGCAGTTGTTGCTCGGTGCTTATTCGGCTTTGAGCTGTCAGGTGAATGCCGGTACGGTGAAATTGTTCACCCGTTACGAAATGATGGATTTGGTGATGGTAGACGGTCGTGCACGTGGTATTATCGCCCGCAACTTGGTGACCGGTAAATTGGAGCGTTTTGCCGCCCATGCCGTAGTTATCGCTACCGGAGGTTATGGTAATACGTATTTCCTTTCTACCAATGCCATGGGCTGTAACTGTTCGGCTGCCATGCAGTGTTATCGCAAGGGAGCTTATTTCGCTAATCCCGCTTACGTACAAATCCACCCGACTTGTATCCCCGTCCACGGCGACAAGCAGTCCAAACTGACTTTGATGTCAGAGTCTCTGCGTAACGACGGCCGTATCTGGGTGCCGAAGAAGATTGAAGATGCCAAGGCATTGCAGGCCGGAACCAAGAAGGGCAGCGATATTCCAGAAGAAGACCGTGACTATTATTTGGAACGCCGCTATCCGGCATTCGGTAACCTCGTTCCCCGTGACGTGGCTTCACGTGCAGCCAAGGAGCGTTGCGATAAAGGTTTCGGTGTGAACAATACCGGTTTGGCCGTATTCCTCGACTTCTCTGAAAGTATCGAGCGTCTGGGCATCGACGTAGTGCTCCAGCGTTACGGCAACCTCTTCGACATGTACGAAGAAATCACCGATGTGAACCCTGGTAAGCTGGCCAACGAAATCAACGGCGTGAAATACTATAATCCGATGATGATTTATCCGGCTATCCACTACACGATGGGCGGTATCTGGGTAGACTACGAGCTTCAGACTTCCATCAAGGGCTTGTTTGCCATCGGTGAATGTAACTTCTCCGACCACGGTGCCAACCGTTTGGGTGCTTCCGCCTTGATGCAGGGCTTGGCCGACGGTTACTTCGTCCTGCCTTACACCATCCAGAACTATCTGGCCGACCAGATTACCGTTCCCCGTTTCTCTACCGAACTGCCTGAATTCGCAGAGGCAGAGAAGGCCGTGCAGGCACGTATCGACCATTTGATGGGCATCAAGGGAAAGAAATCCGTGGATTCCATTCACAAGGAACTCGGCCACATCATGTGGGAATACGTCGGCATGGGCCGTACGGAAGAAGGTCTGAAGACGGCGTTGAAGCTCTTGAAAGACATCCGCAAGGAGTTCGAGACCAACTTGTTCATTCCGGGTTCTACGGAAGGCGTGAACATCGAACTGGAGAAGGCATTGCGCCTGAACGACTTCATCACGATGGGCGAACTCATCGCTTATGATGCCCTGAACCGTAACGAGTCTTGCGGCGGTCATTTCCGTGAAGAATACCAGACGGAAGAAGGCGAAGCCAAGCGTGACGACGAGAACTACTTCTACGTATCTTGCTGGGAGTACCAAGGCTCCGACGATGTGGCTCCCGTATTGTACAAGGAACCTCTCGTTTACGAAGCCATCAAGGTTCAGACACGTAACTACAAGAGCTAATAAACGGTTTGTTCAACGATTATAAAGAAAAACAACAATGGAGAAAAATATATCATTTAAGCTTAGATATTGGCGCCAGAACGGACCGAAAGACAAGGGCCATTTTGACGAGCGTGAGATGAAAGACATTCCGGGTGACACCTCATTCCTGGAGATGCTGGACATTTTGAATGAACAACTGGTAGAGGAGGGCAAGGAACCGTTCGTATTCGACCACGATTGCCGCGAAGGCATCTGCGGTATGTGTTCTTTGTACATCAACGGTACGCCCCACGGCAAAACCGAACGCGGTGCCACCACCTGCCAGCTCTATATGCGTAAGTTCAAGGACGGCGATACGATTACCGTGGAGCCGTGGCGTTCCGCCGGTTTCCCCGTCATCAAGGACTGCATGGTGGATCGTACGGCTTTCGATAAAATCATGCAAGCCGGCGGTTATGTGACCGTGCGTACGGGACAGCCCCAGGATGCCAATGCCATTTTGATTCCGAAGCAGAATGCCGACGAAGCCATGGATTGCGCCAGTTGTATCGGTTGCGGTGCCTGTGTGGCAGCCTGCAAGAACGGTTCTGCCATGTTGTTCGTCTCTTCCAAGGTGAGCCAGTTGGCTTTGTTGCCGCAGGGTCGTCCTGAGGCTGCACGCCGTGCCAAGGCCATGATTGCCAAGATGGATGAGCTTGGCTTTGGTAACTGTACGAACACCCGCGCTTGTGAGGCCGTGTGTCCGAAGTGCGAAAGTATCGCCAATATCGCCCGTCTGAACCGTGAGTTCATCAAGGCGAAGTTGAACGACTAAAAGGCGAACGTTTAGGCTTTTCTTAAGCACGTTTGCATGGAATAAAAGCGCGTCCCCCACTCAGGGTGGACGCGCTTTATTTTGGTCTATGGTTTGCCCGATGCGCGTTTTCCTCCCAAGGGATTTTCCAAAAACATCCTTCATCTTTCAGGTTTCAATGTAATACCCTTGTATCGAGTGAGTTGTGAACTGAAAGATGTTTCAGTTGTCTTTCAGTCCTCCTTCATCCCGAAGGGCGGGAATCAATCTCAGCCAAACGAAAAATCGTTCGGCTGAGATTGATTTTTCATTTGGCTGAGAAAAAAAGTGTTTCGTGCGCCAAACGATTTTCGCTTCCCTACAAGGTATGGCTGGAACATGGGCTGAAAGATGCCCGGATAAAAGTTTAGTGGGTAAATGGTTGTTTATAAATGCGTTATGGCGAGACTTGAAGGATGAAGGATGTTTTTAGGAAATCCCTTGGAGGGGGCGTTTTCGGGGCGGCTGCCGAAGAAACAAGGGTGGTTTTCTTTTTCGGGTTAAATGCGGTACGGCTTTTGGCGGAATACAGTAAAGCCTGAAAGAAAAATATTCCTAATCCTTGCGCTTTACGGGAAATAGGCGTATATTTACAACAAAGTAGGCTTTCTGGTCTGCCATTTTTGTGAATAGTCCATTAAAAAGGATGCAGTTTCTCAAATTATAGCGACCTTTGTGATTGAAACTTAATGTATCATTATAATGGCAAAAATTACTGTTCAAAATACAGATATTAGCGTTGTCAAGTACAATGAAGAAGACTACATCAGCCTTACAGACATGGCAAGAAGCCAACTGCAAGAGCATATTATCTTCCGTTGGCTTAGTCTTAAAAACACTATCGAGTATCTTGGCGAATGGGAAATGTTGTATAATTCCGATTTTAATTGTACCGAATTCGGTACAATTAAAAATGCGGCAGGAAGTAACAATTTTGTGCTTTCGGTGAAAACGTGGATAGAACGTACCGGTGCCATCGGTATTCGTTCTAAGGCAGGTCGTTATGGTGGTACATATGCACATCGGGATATAGCATATCATTTTGGCATGTGGATTTCTCCTAAATTCCAATTACTTCTTGTTAAGGAGTATCAGCGGCTAAAGACAGAAGAACAAAGGCTGCTCGGTTGGTCAGCGAAACGTGAATTGTCGAAAATCAACTACCGCATACATACTGATGCCATAAAGCAAAACCTTATTCCGATGGAAGTCACACCAATGCAAGCAAGCATTATTTATGCCAATGAAGCCGACGTGCTGAACGTGGCGATGTTCGGTATGACAGCAAAACAATGGAGAGAAGCGAATCCCGAACTGAAAGGAAACATCCGTGATTATGCTACTATCAATGAACTTATCTGTTTGTCGAATATGGAGAATCTAAATGCCGTGTTTATCGAACAGAATATGACACAACGTGAACGTCTTGTTAAGTTAAACCAAATAGCTATCCATCAAATGAGCATATTGGAAAGTGGTGATAATCAAAATCGTAATCTGTTGAAATAAAGAATTATGAAGACAATAAGAGTTAATTATACGGATAATTTTAGCGATATAATCCATACTGCAAGATTTATAAATGCGGCAGAGTTGTCTAGACTGCTCTTTTCTGCTCCTAAGTGGATAACCATTTTGATGAAATTTCGTAATATTGTGGTGAGATCTTTGGGGTTGAAAAAAGAAAGAAATTTATCGGATTTAGTATATATCGAATCCGAGAATATAGCAACAGTATGCAAAAATGATAAACATCTTGATTTAGAAATTGCGCTTATAACCGAGAGCATGGAACTTGATAGCCAACGCATATCTGTCAACACAAAAGTCAGGTTCCATAATAGTTTAGGAAAATGTTATTTTGCCATAATCAAACCGTTTCACAATTTAATTTGCAAGACACTTTTACAACGAGCAAAAAACAATATTGAAAAATCTCTTTACAGATAAGCATTGTGATGTGTCTGCAATCAATAAAGAATATGAATACAGATTATAAAGTTGGTGATTTTATTTATAATGCAGATATTTATGATGGGTTGAATAATTCTCTGTCCGATTTGGCGTTTTACAAAAAATGGCTACCTCAAAATAAAGATGCTAAAATACTTGAACTCTGCTGTGGCACGGGTAGACTTACGATTCCAATAGCAAAGGATGGTTATAATATTAAGGGAGTTGATTATACTTTATCCATGCTTGAACGGGCAAAGGAGAAAGCATTTCAAGCCGGATTAAAAATAGATTTCATTGAAGCGGATATTAGAGGATTAGACCTTGGAGAAAAATTCGATTTTATTTTTATTCCGTTTAATTCAATCCATCATTTGTATAAAAATGAGGATTTATTTGATACGTTGAAAGTCGTAAGAAATCATTTGAAAGAAAAAGGTTTGTTTTTATTGGACTGCTTCAATCCTAATATCCAATATATTGTTGAAAACGAGCGGAAGCAACAAGTTATTGCCGAGTATACAACCAATGATGGAAGAAAAGTGTTGATAAAACAAAGCATGCACTATGAAAGCGCATCTCAAATTAATCGTATAAAGTGGCACTATTTTATTGACGATAAATTTCATTCAATCCAGAATATGGACATGAGATTGTTCTTTCCCCAAGAGTTAAATTCATATCTCAAACAAATTGGATTTAATATTATCCATAAATTCGGGGATTTTACGGGGGGAGATTTTGATGACAGTTCAGAGAAACAAATATATATTTTGGAACTTAAAGAGTAAGGGCAAAATGATGAAATCATAGACGAAAAAGCTGATCCTGATATATTAGAATAGAAAGCCAAAACCTTTCTTCTGTGAAGCATTGAACTTCTCAATCTCCAAAGAAAGCGATTTCTTTAATTGGGATGCCATGAAATCCAAGAACGGTTGGTTGGTTTCTTTCTTCTTCTTGTGAGCGACGTAAGGAAAGAATATATTCTTCTCTGTCTTCCCTGAATATCTTGGTCGGGAAAAGGTTACGGCAGAATTGGATATAATTCATCAGCAAACGCGCTGTCCTGCCGTTACCATCCACCCAAGGGTGAATCGTGGCCAAGTTGAGGTGGGCGTTGAAACTCAATTCGTATTGTTCCCTGAATGTCCCTGATGTGCTTTGCTTTTCCTGTAAGATGGCGCAGAGTCTATCAACCTTGGCAGGGACTTTTTGGTAATTCATGTAAGAACGTCCGCCAATTCCTGCCGTGATACCGCACAGACGGAATTCGCCTTTGGAAGAATCAAAAGAACCGCCCATGACGTTATAAACACTGCCCGTTGTACGCATCAATGCAGCATTTAGCTTCCGCAAAAATGCCGGAGTGACTGACGTCTTGTTCCGGGCTTCTGCTTTGGCCAGTTCGTATGCTTTCTTTAAGTCCTCGTTCATCAAATGGTAAACCAATGGCTTTCCTTTGGCAGTCAGCCCTTCGTCGAAAAGCATTTGTGCTTCCGCTTCGGTGAGCGTAGAGCCTTCAATGGCCGTAGAATGGGTGATAAGGGAATAGAGGTAGTACTTCTCATAGTCCACCGCTTCACTGATGCCCAGTTCTTGAAACTTTTGGTATAGCTGTCCTATCTCTTGCCAGATACTTTGTTCCATAGCCTTTTTATATTTCTTTCCAAAGGTACGGTATTTGCTTTGTTCGTCCAAAAAAAACGGCTTAATACTACGTTGGGATATGTATTGCGAAACGGCTTCTGTTTTTAACATACTTTCAGTCTGACGGCTTTGTGGAACCCGGACGGAACCTTGAAATCCTTGCGGAATTTGCGGGCGGAAGTACGTCTGTTTGCAAATATCGCAGTATTGGCCTGTCGCTGATTTACCGTTTTGTAGCCTTATTTTATGTTTTTATAGCGAAATGTTCGTGTATTTATCATTCTGGTTTTGTGATATTGTCTTTTTGAAAGTAAATATATGACTTTTTGTGGTTGTAAGTCCGACACCCATCGAAGGTGAAATAGAAAAAAGTGGAGTATCTTTATGCCAATAGTCAGAAAGTTGGTTTATATCGGTTTACTTGATTTCCCAAAGATATAGCATCGGGTTGTCCTGTGGAGCGATGTCCTTTTCTATGAAAGGCAAGTAAGGACGATATAATTTCATTTGGCCGAATTGCTCGAATTCCTCCTTGTGTTTTTTGAGGTGTTGCAGCGTTTGTGACACGAATGCGGCCGACATGCCGTATGCCATTCCGTTGTTTGTTCCCTGTACGGGGATAAGCCGGGAATTGTGCCCAAGGCACACATCGTTATGCAGATTTTCGTCTACAATGCATTTTCCGGTCTTTCGGTTCAGGATGAACCATGACTTAGAGCTGTCCGTGTTGAAAATCAGGAAGGAGTCCGAAGCACAGATGTTGTAGATGTTATAGGAAGCGGATTGAGAGGTTTGTCCGCCAAAATCCAAGTTGTAGGTTGCCGTGATTTTCCCGTTCCGTATTTGGCAAATCCGGTTGCTTTGCGGCAAGCTTGCATAGGTGCCGTCTCCAGACGGTGAAAGCGATTTTTCGGGCAGGATGAATGTTTCTCCGGGAGTTTGTTTCCCGGAGGGGATACCTGCTTGTTTCCACAAGACGGAAGGCGCACCCTCCAATCGGTTCTTGTCGAACACCACAAGCTCACAGCCGTCTCTTTTCAGGGATGTCCGGATGGCATACAGGCAGTTTCCGTCCAACCCGATTTCGAGCAAAGGAGTAACCATTGGGATGGTCTGTTCCACATTCAGGTCGAGGTCGAACACCATGATTTGGCAAGTTGTGTTGCAATAGGCATAGAGCTTTTGTGATTGCGCATCAAGGGCGGCATCCTGTATTTTGAGGCGGTTTCCGGAAACTTCTCCTGTTGCACCGCCTATGGATTTAAGGAACTTCCCTTCGTCATTGAACATCAGGATTTTATTTTCCTTTTCATCTATCACGTATATCCTTTCCTGGGCGAAAAGCAGCCGTCCGATGTGGAAATCTTGGATACGGCTTTCCTCTGTCGGAGTGTCCAGCAGGATATTCCTTTGGAACGTTACGAACGATGACATGTTGAGTGGGCGGTAGTCCTTGTATTCCACCGTCACTTTTTGTTTCGTGCTGCAGGATAGGCAGGCCAGAAGGGCGATTGTGCTTAAAAAAATGTTATGCTTCATTTGATTGTATTTGTGGTGTTGTATATGATGTAGAGGGAGGTTTACTTGATGGTCCAAATCATGATGAGCGGGTTGCCTTCCGGGTTGAAATTACGGGAGATTTCCTTTAGGACAAGTGGCATGTCGTTTTTCTTTGCCCAAGCCTGTAATGTTTCCTCAATGGAATGGGCGTTGCATTGGAATACGATGCCTTCCGGAAGCCCTTGCGTGGGGATGATTCGTCCGCAGTGGATGCGGGACAAGTCGTTATAAGCTTCCTTGTATCCTTCACACAGTCTTTTTTCCTTATCCATAATGAACAGTTCAAAGGAGTTGGTATTGAATAATAGGAGTGAATCTGAACTGCTCATGTTGACGATGCTCCAATGCAATCCGTTATTGTAGCGGTCGAACATCTTTGGGGTGATATTTTCAGGGAGAGGATGCGCAAGGAGCCCGTGGTCACCGAAGTCCATGTTGTACGTTTCTGTAATCTCGCCCTTCCGGAATTGGTAAATGTGGGTATCGAAAGGGAAGCATACGTATGTGCCATCGTGGCGTGACAGAAGGCTTTTGCCAAAGGTCCATCTTCCCGGCACTATGTTTTGGAAAGTAAGCAAAGTGTCAGGTTCGGTATCAGGCCGTGATTTCGCGGTGGACACCAAGCAAAACCCTTTTGCGGGTGGAGCGTTGTAACATATGCCGTAAATGAGATTCCCTTCCACGACCATCTCGCCCATGTAATAATCCATGTGGATGATTTCTTTCAGGTTCAAGTCGAAGTCGAACACCATCATTTGGTAAGGCGCATCGCAATGTACATAAAGTTTTTTGTCCTTTTCATCGAGGGAAGCATCTATTACCCGGAGGTATTCGCTGTGCCCCCGGCCAACCATATTGGCTGTGGATTTGAGGAAGTTGCCTTCTCCGTCGAACATTACAACCTTGTTGCCGCTGCGATCCATGACGAAGATACGGTTGTCTGCGAAGAGCAATCTTTCAATGTCTTTGACGAAAGCCTCTTGTTTCGGGGCAGACAGGCCTATGATTTTATGCAGATTCAGGAATGAAGAGAAATCCAGACTGTAGTTGTAATCGTGGATTTCTACCAAGACAGGCGGGGCTTCTTCCGATTGTGGGGAATGACTGCAAGCGCATGCTGTGCCCAAAAAGAAGAGGCCGTACACCAAAGAGATGGGGGTGTTTCGCATAATGTGGATTCGATTATAGTTTCATGAAGTTGGAATATCCAAAACTTGCAGTAAAAATACGGTTCTTTTTTTAGAAGTATTTTCTTTCATGTTGCAAATTTCTTCTCATTTGTTACCTGTCGGTGAAATGTTGCAAACGGGAAAGGAATATGTTGTATAATGGGTGTGTTTATAGGTCCTTCCTTAGGTTAGCCGGTACATCCCTCCACTCAAGAGCTTGACTATGCCTTTCATTTCCAGATTGAAGAGAAAAGCGCTGAGCTTATGTACCGGAAGGTTGGTGGCCACGGCCAGCGTGTTGATTTGCAGGCATTCCGACTGGCGCAGGCAGTCTACAATACGTTGTTCCTCCTCGCACAGGTCGGGGAAAAGTTCACCTTGTATGCCTTTGTCTTTTTGGTTTTCCGATGAACGAGGTTGCCATCCCATGGCTTCCATGAACTCCTGCGCGTTTTGCAGCAGGGCGGCTTTGCTGTCCCGTATCAGGCGGTTGCAGCCTTGTGAGTAAGGGTCGCCCACGCGGCCCGGAAAGGCGAACACATCGCGGTGGTAACTCATGGCGATGTCCGCCGTAATCAGTGCGCCGCCTTTTTCGGCGGATTCCACCACGATGGTAGCATCCGCCATACCTGCCACGATACGATTCCGGCGTACGAAGTTCACCTTGTCGGCGTTCGTACGGCTCATGAATTCCGTAAGCAGTCCGCCTTGTGACGTCATTTGTACGGCCGTGTCGCGGTGCAGGCGGGGATATATCTGATCCAGGCCGTGCGCCAATACGCCTACGGTGTCTACCGCATTGTCCAATGCCGCACGGTGGCTATGGATGTCTATCCCATAGGCCAGTCCGCTTACCACCAGCACATCAGGGCAGAGATTGGCCAGTTCAGCCACGAAACGGCGGCAAATATCTTTCCCGTATTCCGTGCAGTGGCGCGTGCCTACCATGTTGATGACATGTGTCCGGTTCAGGTCGGCGTTTCCTTTGTAGTAAAGCAGTAGGGGAGCGTCGTCGCATTCCCGCAGTCGTGAAGGATAGTCCGTGTCGTGGTAGCACAAACATTTGATATGGTGTTTCCGGGTGAATTCAAGTTCTTCTTCAGCCCGTGCCACTTGGACTTCCATTTCTTGCAGTGCGGCAGACAGCTTGTCCGAAGCTTCGGGATAAAAGTCACGGATGTGATGGCGGTGGTCGAACACAGCCGAAGCACTGCCCGCCTCCTCCATCAGGCGGTGTTGGGCGGCAGTGTTGACACGCGGTACCCGTGTCAAGGCCATGGTGTAGATAATTTCCTGTTCGGTCATAAGTTCATGGTAAGGTAAGAGGTTGGCAGGAAAGGTCAGTCTTCCGGTTTCGGCACGATGTCGTCCAGTTCGCGGCAGGTTCCCAAACGGCCTTCTATCAGGCAAACGGTATCCACCTGGCTTTTCAGGCAACATTTCATGTCCGGCAGGCGGAATATGTCCTGATAAAACACGTATTTGATGCCTTCTTTCTCAACGCGCAGCTTGCTGACAAAGCGGTCTCCGCTTTTCAGGGGCGTTTTGAAAGCCATGTTCAGCCGTGCCACTACCGCATCTATTCCTTGTGTGTGCAAGTCGGCAAAACTGATGCCTTGTGCGAGCAGGAACTCGTGCCGGGTGTGTTCGATATAATGTTGGTAATTGGCATTGTTTACGATGCCTTGCAGGTCGCATTCATAGTCGCGTACCTTCATCTCCAGTTCAAAGATATAATCCGTTTTCATTTTATTCAGAAGTGTTTTTTCGTTTCAGGAATTCATAACCGAAGCGGCAATGCAGACAATATTTCCGGTCGCAATACTCTTTTTTCAGTTGGATGAGCGCTTGCGAATCCGAGGCGCTGTCCACTTTGATGCCGCATTCGGCCCATTGGCGTGTGATATAGTTGTTTTCCGCTTTGATTGGCTCTAAGAATTGCAAAGCCCGTTCGCAATATTTGTCGTTGCCGTGGGTTTGTCCGTAGGCATATAGCAGCGGGACGACGGTATTGATAGCGATAAGGTTCAATGAACCTGCCGTCAGGGCCTTGGCATTTTTGTGGCTTGGGCATCCGAAAGTATAGTGTGACTCCCAATAGGGGGTGGCATGCGTGGAGAGCATGTCGTGCAGTTCTTCCAATGTCCGGGCTTCCAATAATCGGGAGAAACCGGCCGTCTGGTTGTAATACAGTTGGGTGAGCTGGGCGATGCGCACATGGGGAAAGTTCTGCGGCCTCAGACGCAGGAATTTCCATGCTGCCGCGTCCATGGGCGTAAGGGCGAACTTATGTGCCAGATAGTCATATTCCCGTTTCAACCGAGGATAATAATCATCGTCGATGGCTTCGTCGCGGTATTTCTTCGGAATGGTATCGAAGTCCAACAGTCCGGCCTGTCCCATGAATATGGCTTCTATCTGGAACAGGTTGTCGCGATGGTGTGCCACGGCTTGCAACGGGATATGTTGTGCCCATACTTCGAAAGCATCTCCGTTGATACCGAAACCGAAATTACGGGATAGGGTGATGAAGTAGGCCCGTTCCCAATCGCCTTGCAGTTTTTCCACACGGGCGGCTACGGTCTGTGCACGTTGTTCCAACCGTTCGTAAAGCAGGGCGTTCATCCAACTGTGCACCGTGAACGGGTCGATTTGGGGAATGATGCGATGGCATCGCGGATAATCCGTTGTCCGGCACAATTCTTCATAGTTTTCGCGTAGGTAGCCGGGCACTTCCACGATGAGTTGGGGAAGCGCCTTCCCGTCTTGTGTGACGACGGGGCGGTCGGCTGTTTCCGTCACGTGCAGGATGACGTTGTTGTAGTGGGTGTCTTCGTGATGCCCGTGGGCGTACCAGTCGGCGGCCCGTCCGTGAATCTCGATGTTGCCCACCCATGTCGTACCGTCCAGTTTGATTTTGGCGTTGAAAAAGTCAGGGCCTGCGTCTCGGTTGAGTGTTCCCGGGTCGATGACCTCCAGCGTCAGGCCGTCTGTGGTTTGCAACGGTTTGAGCGGAAACAGTTTGTATTTCCAGATGTAGTGCAACAGCTTTTCCATAATGCTGGGGCTGAAAAGTTTATTTTTACTAACAAAAGTAATGAAATTCAAGTCAAATCCCTATCTTTGCGAGAGAAAATATCAGCATATTACTTGAAAAATATGAAAATCGCATTAATCGGCTATGGCAAGATGGGTCACATGATAGAGCAAATCGCTTTGGAACGTGGCCATGAAATAGTGAGTATCATCGACATTGATAACCGTGGAGATTTCGCTTCGGAAGCTTTCCGGAGTGCGGACGTGGCTATTGAGTTTACTACACCGCAGACGGCATACGACAATTATCTTCAGGCTTTTGCCGCCGGGGTGAAAGTGGTGTCGGGCAGTACGGGATGGATACCCGAACATGGCGAAGAAGTACGTCGCTTGTGTCGCGAAGAGGGACATACGCTTTTCTGGAGCAGCAACTTCAGCCTCGGCGTGGCTATCTTCGGGGCCGTGAACCGTTATCTGGCACGCATCATGTCTGGTTTCCCGGCCTACGATGTGAAGATGGAGGAAGTGCACCATGTGCATAAGTTGGATGCACCGAGCGGGACGGCCATTACGTTGGCCGAAGACCTTATCCATGCTATCGGTCGTAAAGAGAAATGGGTGAAGGGTACGTTTACGGCGCCGGACGGAACCGTGAGCGGTACTGAGGCGTGTGCGACAAATGAATTGCGTATCGACAGCGTACGTCGTGGCGAGGTGCCGGGCATTCATTCCGTGGTGTATGACAGCGAGGCAGACAGTATTACGATTACTCATGACGCGCACAACCGGAAAGGGTTTGCGTTGGGGGCCGTACTGGCTGCCGAATATACGGCCACACATGAGGGGTTGCTTACGATGGATGATTTATTCCAATTTTAAACGACATTTGAAAGAAAGACATGAAGAAACTCAAGCAGAAGCCCACACGGGCACAATGGATAAAGATGGGTGTCGTAACAGCCCTCTATCTTGCTTTCCTCGTATGGATCGAGAGTTGGTGGGGATTGTTGGTCGTACCGTTCATCTATGACGCTTACATCACGAAACGCATCCCTTGGACATGGTGGAAAGAGGCCGAAAGCCCCGTGACGCGCACGGTGATGAGTTGGGTGGATGCCATCGTGTTTGCTTTAGTGGCTGTGTATTTCGTCAATATCTATTTTTTCCAAAATTATACGATTCCATCGTCTTCGCTCGAAAAGTCGCTTTTGGTGGGCGATTACCTGTTCGTGAGCAAGATGAGCTACGGACCGCGCAAGCCGCAGACGCCTTTGTCCATGCCGCTTACGCAGCACACGATGCCTCTTGTGGGTTGCAAGTCGTATATCGAATGGCCGCAGTGGGATTACGAGCGTGTCCCGGGCGGACGGGTACAGTTGAACGACATCGTGGTGTTCAATTATCCGGCGGGCGATACGGTGACCGTGAACCCGGAATACCAAAACATGGATTTTTATGCCATCGCATACGGCATCGGCGGTCAGCAATATATGCAACTACATGGCGGTTATCCGCTTTTGGATTCGCTCACCCGGCAGCAACAGCGCGACTTCTTTGCCGAGCTTTATGCCATGGGACGTCAATACATCGACCAGAATCCCCAAGTGTTCGGCGGAGTGATGTCGCGTCCGGTAGACCGGCGGGAGAATTATGTGAAACGTTGTGTGGGACTGCCCGGACAGACGCTTCAGATTAAGGACCATGTGGTCTATCTGGACGGCAAGCCCAACAAGGAACCGGACAATGTGCAGTACGATTACTTCGTACGCTTGAAACAGGCCATACCGGACGAATTAGTGCGGGAACTGGGCATCAGTGGGGAAGATTTGGCTTCATTGTCCGAAACAGGAACCATGCCGCTGACACAGTACGCTTACGAGCGTCTGAAGGCCTGTACGGACATTGTAGACAGTATCGCTTACGATAATGTAAATTCCGTACCCGACGGTTTGTATCCGCTCAATGCCTGGACGGGTTGGACACGTGACAATTACGGTCCTATATGGATTCCGGCCAAAGGAAAGTCCGTCAAACTGACTATGGACAATATAGCCGTGTATGAACGTCCTATCCGAGTATACGAACATAACGACCTTGAAGTGAAGGATGGGAAGATTTTCATTAACGGGAAAGAGGCGGATAGCTATACATTCAAGATGGACTACTATTGGATGCAGGGTGATAACCGCCATAATTCGGCCGATTCACGTTATTGGGGTTTTGTTCCCGAGGATCACATTGTGGGTAAGCCGATACTCATTTGGCTTTCGTTGGATAAAGATCGCGGATGGTTCGACGGTCATGTGCGTTGGAACCGCCTGTTCCGCCTGGTGGATCACATCAAATAGATAAAGGATATTGAAGAAGGCTGGACGACTGTGTGCCGTGTTGCTGGCCGCTGCCATCGGGGTAGTCTTGGTCAGAGGGTGTTGGGTGTTTCTCATAGAGATACCCGAAGATGGCGAACGGCCTGTTTTTATGGCGGGTGACCGTGTGGCGGTAGACCGTACGGCATACGGGCTGCGTCTTTCGCCCATGCGTTGGTGGGGCTATATGCGTTGGGGCACAAGTCCTGTGCCGCGGGGCGAATGGGTAGCTTTTAATGACCCTTCTGCCGGCGGGCAGGACAAGCGATACATAGACGAGCGAGATGTCTTTGTGGGATTCTGTTATGCTGTTCCGGGAGATAGCCTGTGGATAGATTCGTTGGGGAAAGTGTATCGAAACCGTCCTCGTGACCATCGTCCTTGCAGGGTGGTGGAACTTCCCCGCCGGAACGCTTACGTGACACTTACTCCCGATAATATGCAATGGTATTGCCGTATGATCAATCTTCACGAAGGAGCGCGTGCTGCAGTCATTGCCGATTCGCTTTGTGTGTCAGGGCATTTCGTGTCGAGTTTCCGTTTCAGCCACGACTATTATTGGATGTCGTCGGCTAATGAGCGTAACCACGCCGATTCACGTACTTTCGGGTTTGTGCCCGACACTTATATTATCGGCCGTTTGAGCCGTATTCTTTATTCTTGGGATACTGAAGCACCATGGTATGCCCGCCTTCGTGCCCATCGTACGATGATGAAGGTCGGGCGCGAAAACACGTACAAACCGAGAGGAGGACAAAGTCCGTCCGGCCGCTCCTTAGGCGTAGCCGTGTCCGTTCAAAACCAAAATCCTTGATGATGAGTCGTATTTGTTTGCTTTCTTCCGCTTATCTGGCACCGGTACAATATTATACCAAACTTTATGCTTATGCTGAAGCGTACATCGAGGCATACGAGCATTATGTGAAACAAACTTACCGTAACCGTTGCCTCATTGCTTCGCCCTCCGGCGTGCAGGTGTTGACCATTCCTGTGGTGAAGCCTGCCTCAGATAAGTGTCCCATGAAGGATATCCGTATCTCAGACCATGGGAATTGGCGCCACCTGCATTGGAATGCTTTGGAGACGGCTTATCGCAACAGTCCTTTCTTTGAGTATTATGCCGATGACTTCCTACCGTTTTATACGCAGAAGTGGGACTTTCTTTTTGATTTTAACGAAGCGATACGTGCCAAGGTGTGCGAACTTATAGACTTGCACCCCAAAGTTGCGCAGACGGCTTCTTATGGATTTATGGATTTTGGAGGCAGGTCGGATGTTTGTGTTGCCGATTTCCGTAATTTGATAAGTCCTAAAATATCAGTTGAGGCTGATGTTACTTTTATTCCTCGTGGATATTATCAAGTCTTTCGGGAAAAACATGGTTTCTTGCCCAATTTGAGTGTCGTCGATCTTTTGTTCAATATGGGACCCGAATCACTTCTTGTTTTGCGTGATTCAATACAAGAAGATGCTTGCCAACCGTTACAAAATTTATGAGTAGTGTAGAGCATTAAGGTTTTTATTCGATAGAAAATCTGTCTTTTATTTGTAGGTAGAGTGTTTTTTGTGTTGTAAAAAGCTCTACTTTCTGTTGTGCCGTCTTTTGTCTTTTCTCTTACTAAGAGAGCGATCTTGTTGGCGGCAAAGATAATAAAATAATCTGGAAATAAGCTATTTATAATATAATATTTCTAAGAAAAATCAGCGATATTTCATAACTTTTTTAATGATGTGTTTTACGAACGAGTCTTCGAAAGGTAGGCAATAATCTGTTTATCAATGTCTTAACATTTATTGTTTATCTCTTAGTAAGAGATGTGCATTATGGAATGTCTATAATATTGGGTGAAAGTTGGTAATGAGGGGGAGTAGATAGTCTTTTGTGTACCTTTTGTGAGAGCTGTAATATAAGAAAAGTATGAAACGAATTCTTGTAGGAATGTTTTTACAGATGGTATATACCGTCTTTTGCCTGGCAGAATCAAATATAGGAGTTCTGCAGGCCAGTCATACAGGATATTCGGGGGCGGATGATGTCTATCAACTTTGGGGATGGAATATATTGAGATATTATTATTATCTGTATAGACATCTTTTTGTAGATTATCCGTGGGTGGTGAGAGTGGCATACGGAGTGATTCTTGTAAGTTGTTTGGGATTTGCCGTCATTTTTTGCATTATGGGAGTTCATGTCTATCTTCGGCGCCGCAATGCAAAGAGGAAAGCTTGGATTAAAGACAGATATTTTGATAAGTTGAAAGCCATCGTCCATGAAGAGGTGGAGAACCTTTCTACTGAGGAGATTAGCCGACGTATGGAATATAAACCACGTAAATGGAAGACGTGGGAGATGCGTCTGTGGTCGGAAGTGCTGGTGGAATTGAGTCTTTATACGAATGTGCAAAATCCGAACTTGACGAACATACAACGTGTCATGAAACTTATCGGCTTTACGGATTACGTGGAAAGACAACTCATATTAGGTAAACGTAAAGATAAAGTGGCTTTGATGCAAGCCGTGAGATTGACCAACATGCAGCTGCCGGATAGTATTGTGGCGAGTTTGGTGAACGATAAAGATATACGGTTACGTAAGGCAACCCGTTTGTATTATATGTGCACGAACAAAGAGGAACCTTATATGTTTCTGGAGGAGAGTAGTATTCAGAATACAGCCTTCTCTATTTGGGATAAGATGGAACTTCATGAGATATTTAGAAAGATACGTGAAGGTGGTAGGCCGGTTCCTTTGTTTGTTCCTTTATTGCAGAAAACGGAGGCAACCAGTAAAGTTGTCTTTTTCATGCACGAGATTGCCTATTGGGGGACGGACCAAGAGGTGAAATACCTTTTCTCTTATTTTGATTCTCCCAATTTTCTTTGTAGAAATGCTGCATTCGCTTGTATGGGAATCCGTCGGTTTGATGAGGCGGAAGAAGTCATGTTGGGGCTTTTCTATAAACAGACCGAGATTTTGCGTCGGTCTATACTCAATGCTTTGTTGGCCATAGGTTCGGGTATCCGTGTACATTTTTTCGCCGACGTATATGAAAACTCCGTGTCTAATTACACCAAACGTACGGCCTTGCGTTGTTTGTGGCTGTACAACGACGAGGGGCGTAATGTTTTTCTCCGACTTAAAGTCAAGGCAAGTAGTGAGAACCAGATATTGTTCGAGCATGTAGAGAACCCCATAATTAACAATGAGAGCCTATGAAAGATATCATTTTCTATTTTTACGGCTATGTGGTCTTCTTTTATAGCTTGGGACTCATGGTTTCATACGTGATTCTGATGTGGCTTGCAGAATTAGGCATACTCCGTAGCAAACATTCCCATCTTTCGGTGTATCCCAAATATATCATGGACAACAGTCCTTATACTCCGGGAGTGTCTATTATCGCTCCGGCTTATAATGAAGAAAAGACCATCGTTAACAATGTGAATTCGCTGCTGGCACAAGAATATCCGATATTTGAAGTGGTGATTGTCAACGACGGTAGTCGTGATAAGACATTGGAACTGCTCATCGAACATTTCTCGTTAGTAGAGGTGCCGTTTGCCTACGTGGAATATATACATACGAAACCTTATCGTCGGTTGTTCAAGTCAACCCGGACCGAATATAAACGGCTGATTGTGGTGGATAAGGAAAACGGAGGAACGAAAGCCGATGCCGTCAATGCCGGGCTTAATGCTTCCTCCTATCCGTATTTCATCAATACCGATGTGGATTGCATTCTTTCCAAAGACGCTATTTCGCGTTGTATCATGCCGTTTTTGGAATCTGAGGACGTGATAGCCGTCAGTGGAGTCATGGCAGCTTCGAACGGCTGTCGGATAGAAAAGGGGCAGATGGTGGAACTCAGACCACCGCATACTCCCTGTCCGTTGTTTCAGACCCTGGAATACATGCGTTCGTTTTTTATCGGAAAGATGGGGTGGTCTACTATCAATGCCATGCCTAACGTTTCGGGAGGTTACGGTATGTTCGACAAGAATGTGGTGATGGCTGCGGGGGGATATAGTGGAGACTCTTTTGCCGAAGACATGGACATGTTGATACGTATGGTCGGTTATTGCTGCGATTTCGGACGAAAATACCGTGTCGTACAGATTCCGGCTAACTGTTGTTGGACGGAAGTTCCTCCCACATTGAAAGTGCTCTACCGTCAAAGGGTACGTTGGGGGCATGGGTTGATACAGACTTTTGTGCGTCATCGTCGGTTCCTTTTTAACTGGAAATACAGGCAATTGGGGATGGTGACTTTGCCTTATGTGCTTATTTTCGAATGTCTTGCTCCGGTTATTGAATTCTTCGGTCTTCTCACCTTCCTATATCAGGCTCTTACTGGTGTCGTAAACTGGAAGACGGCTGTCGTCATATTTTTCGGACTTTACGCTTTCTGTATAAGTCTTTCGTTGGTCGTTCTGTTCTACGATTATTCGCTTGGGGGATCGTTCCGTAAAGTCAAGTCCTACCTTTGGATTATAGGAGCGGCTATTTTGGAACCTTTTCTTTATCACCCTCTCATTGTGGTTTTTTCCATTAAGGGGTATTGTAATTTCCTGCTCAATAAGAAAGCCGTATGGGGAGAAATGAGCCGTAAAGGTTTTGCCGGGAGTAAGAAAAAAGAGAAGTCCAGAGAAAGGGAGAAAGGAGGTGAGTCATGAGGAAGTTCGGTTGTTTGTTGATCGGTTTGATTTGTTTTGTCAGTATTGTGGGGGTATATGCGTTTAACATTATTGAAAAAGATGATGTACATACGCCTGATTATTACGAATCGAACGTGCGTTCGATGTTCGGACGAGAGCAGTGGGAGGCCGGCAAACAACTGTTGGATGAAGGTTTGAGCATCTATCCGGATGTCAATGGCTTGAATGAACTATGCGGTCGTTACCATTATAGGAAGAAGGATTATGATACCGCCCGTTATTTCCTTGTACGGGCGGTGCGGGACAACCCGGAGAATGTGGAAGCCAAACAGTTGCTTATTAAGGTAGAGGACGAAACCCGAAACTATTCCAGTGCCATTTGTTATGTCAATGAGCTTTTGGAGATTAACCCTTACTGGCAAGGACTTTGGCGGAAGAAGATAGAGCTTTATCGGAAACAGGGCAATGTAGAAGAAGCCGACCGCCTGCTCAGGAGGCTGAGGCAAATCTATCCTAATGATTCCACCGTGCAACGGGATTATGTTTACCGTCTGGAGGAAAGTTATCAGGAAAGACGTAAAAGCGGCGACAAAGAGAAGGCCGTCGCTTTGCTCCGGGACTTGGTGGAAGTCTCGCCACAGAACGAAGGGTATTATCTGGATCTGGTGAACCTGCTGTTACAGCAGGGCAATACGGAAGAAGCCATTCAGACGGCCGGTGTCGGTGTGTCCCGCATACCAAGAAGTTCGGCACTTATCATTAAAAAGGCCTCTATCCTGGCCGAAGAAGCCCGTTATCAGGAAGCCATGGCCTTTGTCAAGTCGAGGATGAGAACCAACCGTGACGGTCATCTGGTGCGTTTCTATAACCTGTTGCTTGCGGAGGCGGCCAATGCGGCACGGATGAACGATCCGTACGTGCTTTACGGTAAGGTTTATGAAACGTCCAAAAGCGATGAAGCTTTGGATTACATGCTCAACACTGCCGTTACGCGCGGTTACAATGATGATGCCCTTTACTATTTGGCCGAGGCCAAACGACGCAGGGGGGAGCAGACATCTTTGCTGTATAAAGAGTATCTGGTGTACAAGCGGATGGGTAATACGGCTAAGGCTTATACTTTGTTGTCGAATCTGGTAAAGATGAATCCCGAAGACGCCGACCTTGCGGATGAATTTGCACGCAATCAGTTGCAACAGGCATCGGAACTGGTTTCCGACGGATTCTATGCCGAGGCTTTACCGTATTTGAAAGGAGCGGTTCGCGGAGGTTATGATGATGAAACGAAACTGGCGGCTTTGGACAAGACTTATGCTTGTTATTACGAATTGCGGCGCTACGACGATGCACTGGCGGTTCTCGATTCCATTCACGAAGAGTATCCTGATTACGGAGGATACTTCGTGAAGAAAGCTGATGTGTTCAGCCGCAGAGGACAGACGTCTGAGGCACTTGATGTTTTGAACCTTGCCATGAGCGATACGGTGCAGACCGAGTTATATCCGATGTATGCCGCCGCATACGAGGAAATAGCCGTTCCTTATATAAAAGAACTTATCGAACGGGGAGCCAGCGGCAGGGCTTTCGGAGAGAGTGTCCACCTGCTCGAAGTCAATCCCTCTTCATACGAGGGTTTGCAATATGCCATCGGTATGTCCGACCGTCTCGACCGTCATGAGGATTATGATGCGTATGTGTCTCAGGCTCGTTCCATATATCCGGAGGACATTGATTTTATTGTAAAACAAGCCGCTTCTTATAGCCGTACGGAAGATTACCGGCGGGCAGTGGATTTGCTTCGGCCGCAGCTTGATGATTATCCCGACAATGACGGTCTTGTAGGGGCTTTTGCCGAAAATAGCGAGCTTATGGCGCTTCAGTTGATTAAAGAGCACGAACCGGATTCTGCCATAGCCGTTGCGGATACGGCTCTGTTGTTCGACGAAAACAACGAATCGCTCTTGTTGGCCAAGGGGACGGCTTACGAAGCGATGCACCGTTATGACTCCGCTTATTTTTATCAGCGGAAATATAAGCCGGGCATTGAAGAAGCCGAGAGTTTCAAGCGGCATATCGACGGGCTGCTCAGTCGGTCTTACCGGAACGAGATAAGCTTGGAATACCTTCAAGGACGTTATGGGGAAGAGGATGTGATTACTTCCGTGGCTTCGGCTTCGTATATCCGTAAGAATGCCTACAACCTGTTCACCGGGCGGATTAATTATGCCGGACGGGATGGCAGTACGAGCGGCGGGGACCCGGAGGACCAGGTGTCCGGCGGCGTAGGCCTGCAACTGCAAGGCGGTTGGGAGCACCGTTTCTCGCGGAAATGGGCGGGAACGCTGACCGCAGCTTGGGCCAACAAGTATTTTCCGAAGATTACGGTGGGTCTGCAGGCCGCTTACGAAGCGGATAACGGATTGTCGTTGGATATCCATGCCATGTATAGGCGTATCAGTACTTATTCCAAAACGTTCCGCTGGGACGACAGCTATGGAGAAGGCGGATGGGTATTCAACGGTTGGGATAGGAGCAATCACAATTTGTTCAGTGCCGGTCTGGGATTGTCTAAGGTATGGAACCAGGTTCTGGTAGGCGGGAAAGCCGATGCCTATTTGCTCTCTTCACGTTTTTATGTAAATGCTTCCGCCCAGCTCAAATATTATCCGTTGGAGGACGGGCGTACGAATATCACCGTGACGGGAGCAGTCGGTACGGCACCCGAAGCCGATATGATAGATTACGCCATGCCCAGCTCGTTCGACCGGTTGAATACCATGGTAGGACTGGGCGGGACTTACATGTTCAACAGCCATTTGTCCGGAGGAGTCATGGGGACGTGGCACACGTTCTATACTCAGCTCAACAACCGTACGGGAACCCGGACGAAATATGTGGAGAATATAGACACACGGTATAAAAACTTATATAATGTATATCTGCAACTGTTCATACACTTCTAAGCTAAAAGCAGTATTCTTCTTCGGACTGATACTGTCGCTGTGTTGTGCCTGTTCCCGGGCGGGGGCACGCCGTGTTTCGTCTTATGACCATTATTGGGTTAAAGCTGCCGACGAAAGGGTGGAAGCGGATCGGAAATGGGCGGATTATCTGTTCAATCATCTCGATCGCCGTACGGGGAGCCGTAGTGTGGCTTTGCGACAAAAACCTGCACAAGGTACGTTCCTGCAAATCGTAGTGCATGTCGATGCGAAGGGGAAACATGATTATTCGGCTGTTCTTGACGGCGATGTATTGCGTCTGACCGCTTGCGACGAGGATAAGATGTTATGGCTGATATACCAGTTTCTGGCCTCTGGAGAAGACCCGCGCATAGAAGCCTCGGACTTACCTCCGGCCATGATAGACATAGCGCATGCCGAAGGCGATTTTGCTTTTGAATACCGGGGAATATATTCTCCTTCCAACGCAGACCCCGAACTGATGCCGGTCACGGCTTCCCATCATGTGGACTACGACTGGGGACTTTGGGGGCATAACCTTCGGCGTGTCTTTCCGGGCGAAGTGCCTGAAGAGGCTTTGGCTTGGGTAGACGGGCAACGTGACGAGAACCAGTTCTGTTTTTCTTCGGAGCTGCTTTTCAAGGCCGTAGAGGCTTATGTTACGGATAATTACGGGGAGGCCGGTGGGGTACGTTTTGCCATTATGCCTAACGACAACGGTGCGGTTTGTGCCTGCAAGGCTTGTATGGCGGCGGGCAATACGCGGAAAGTGGCTACTCCGTCCGTGAGCCGTTTCATCCGTCGTTTGGCTGCACGTTACCCCCATCATTTGTTTTTTACTTCGTCTTACAGGACGACTGAAGTACCGCCGGCCGAACCGTTGCCTCAGAATGCCGGAGTAATCATCAGCGCCATGGATTTGCCCTTGCAGCCGGACTTTGCCGGAAAGAGACCGGCAGAGAATTTTTCCCGAAAAGTAAAAGAGTGGCGTAAGGTCGTTTCGAGGATATATGTGTGGGATTACATGCGCAATTTCGATGACTATTTCACGCCGTATCCCTGTTTAGGAGTTTTGAGTGAGCGTTTGCGTTACTTTCACAGCCTTGGCGTGAAGGGACTGTTTTATAACGGCAGCGGCTACGACTATGCCTCTTTCGATGATTTGCAGACGGCTGCATTGGCTTGTATGTTGATCAATCCCGACCTGCCTTTGGAGTCGTATACGGAACGCTATCTGAAACGTTTCTATCCGCATGCGTCTGACATTTTGCTTCCGGCTTACCTTTCGTGGGAGCGTATCGTGAAAGAACGTGAGGCTTTGTTACCTTTTTATGGAGGAATTGCCGATGCGGTCTCAGCCTGGCTTGACCCGGTAGAGTTCGGGGCATTCTGCGACAGGCTGGACGGCTGTGCCAAGCGAACGGATGGTATGGAACGCCGTAGGTTGAATGAGTTGTTGACAGCCCTGCAATTCACCCGCCTCGAACTGTTGCGTATGCCTGCCGGAGCTTATGATGAGCGCAAGGCCGACCTGTATTTGGAGTCTCTTTATGGATATACGGCTTTTTCCGGTATGAGAAATTATCGTGAGGCATTTGGAAGCGTACAAAGTTATTTAGAGGAATGGAATATTTTGAAAACCGAAAACCGTGAATCTCAAAATCCCTTGAAAGGAATACGGCTTTCATGCCAGCCTGCGGAAGATGAAAACGCAGCCTCTCTTCCCGTGCTTACCGACGGGCTTTATGCTTTGCCTTCCGACTATCATACGGGATGGTTCATCGCTTCGTCCCGCCGGTTCGTACTGCAAGTACCGCCCGGAAAGATTTCCGACGGAGCTGTTCTGGAGCTTTCGCTTCTGTATGCTCCGGCCTGGCACATCTTTTTGCCTGCTTCTGTAGAAGTGTGGCAGGGAGGGGGGAAAATGGCGTCGTTCGGCCTTCCTCCGGTCGGAGAGAAAGAGGTGTTCAGCAAGCAAAGAGTGAGCTGTAAACTCGAAACGGTAAATCCGGATATTCCTGTGGAACTTCGTTTTATGCAAGTCGCCGCGGCTCGTGCGTCTGTGGCGTGTGATGAAATAAAAGTGTATTGAATGGGTATGAGGAAGGTGAATATTATATATGTAGTGTGTGTCCTTCTCTGTTGCTTGGGATTACCGGCCTGTAAGAAGAATATAGGCCTGACGACGGTATCTGTGGCGGATTCCGTACGTCATTATTATCCGTTGATTGCGGGACAGGTGCTTAACTTGTCATACGAAATAGAGAATACGGGCGACCAGCCTCTTATCATACGCGACATACAGTCTTCTTGCGGGTGTATCGTTCCGCTTTTAAAGCAAGGCGAACGTATGGTTTTGCCAGAGAGAAAAGCCCGTCTGAGATTCAGGTATGAGAGTGCGAAGAATATCGGTTACGTACAACACGTCATACGGATATATGGTAATATACATCCGAATGGCATGGTAAAGCTCGTGTTTGATGTGAACGTGGTGCCGCATGCCGATTATACACGCGATTATGAAGAGCTTTATAAGGAAGAAGTAGAGAGAAGTGCATTGGTGAGAGGGTTGGTAGACGGTGATGAATCGGAAAAGGGATACTATGTAGACGACGTAAGTCGGGATAGCCGTGAAAGTCCCCGTTATCCGTGGCGTGGAGAAGAATAATTGGTGACTGCGGCATGAGGCCTTCGAGATAGTGATATAATTTTATTTGTTTAATTTTTTAATGTAAATGTTTTATGAGAATGAAAATGAAGAGTTTTTTAATTCCGGCTTTGGCTCTGGCGTTGGCCGGATGTGCCAATGAGGAGTTGGAGACCATTGGCAGCGGAACCATTCCTGCCGTGCCCTCCGGGCAGACGATATTGTTCAGCAACAATACCGCTTTGACCATCGGGGATGCGGACGGGGTGCAGACCCGTGCGATGGGATGGACGGAAGTGACGGACAAGGTGAACAGTGCCTGTTGGCTTGAGATGGACGTAAAACCGACTCCATCAGGCAATGATGTGTACATTAAATCCGGCGAAGAAGAGGTTTATAATAGGCTTTTGGGAAAAGTGGACCGGCACATTTTCGTGTACGGTACGTTGGTGCTGAAAGGCAATTACAAGGCCGGTGCCGGATATATCTATGTCATGGACGGCGGAAAGCTCGTTGTGGAAACCGAAAACCTTGTCAACGTTAACGTATTCAACTACGGTGGGGAAATCGTCTTCACGAAAGAGAACCTCAACGTATGGAAGACCACGTTCAGAACCGTGACCGACCTCGACGTTGAAGGTAAGGTTACGATGAAGGAGACCCAAGTGTATGTAGGCGGCAGCTTTACGTGTGCCGACTTGGTGGTTGACGGGTATTCCATACTTCGCGTGGAGGGTGACTTGAATTTGACGGACGGCAAGGAAGAGTCTGAGTTCGGAGGCACGGCCTGCGTTTGTGTCGAAGGCACGTTGCATGCCGGGGCTTTCGAATTGGACGATAAAGCGAACCTCCATGTCGGTTGCAAGTTGCAAGCAGATACAAGATTGGATTTGTCGGAGAACAGCAAGCTTACGGCTGAATATGTCAAGTCTCCCAAGACAACCGTATCGGGTGGTGATGTCATTCTGAAAGAAGGCGGATTGGCCGATTTGGGCAATTTGTATTACGAAGGCGATGGCATGGCTTCCGGACGTTTCTATGTGATGGGCAAGGGCAAAGCGATGATTGCATGCAACGAATGTGAATTGAAAGGTACCAAGAGCCTGAGATATGCCGTAGGACCTAATTTCTATTTCAATTATGAAAAGTTCTATGTATGGAATGGCTTTAGCAAAGAAGAGGCGGAAATAAAGATTGGAACCACATTGGTGAACGTGGCTACGCCGAACGACTATGTTGAGGGGGGGTGCAACCCAGGCTTCACTACCGACGGAGGTGAGGCTCCGGTTGATCCGGAACCCGATCCGGAGCCAGAACCGGAACCCGAGCCAGAACCTGATCCGGAACCGGGCACTTCTGCCGACATCGAGCTTCAGATTCCGACCGACATCGAAAGGGAATGGTTTGCGGAAGCCGACGACTTTGCCATCCGCGTCAATGGCAAATATGAAGAAGACATTATTCTCGAAGGTAATGCAACGACATTGCACGGCGTGAAAGTGTCGGAGAGCAACCTGAAGGTTACCCTTTCCGGAATAGAAAACCTGCCTTCCAGCGACGAGTACACTTACGAGTTGTGGGTTTGGGTAGAAGAGGAATCTTGGAATGCCTTTACCGATGCAGAGCGAAAAGCATGGGTTAGCGGAGATGGTGACGGAACGGACATTACCGAGAAGTGTACGGTTACCGCACCCGAAGGTTATAGCGTAAGGAAGAATGTCTATGCCGGTTTGGGCGGACAGAAAGATACTCCTTATATCAAAGTCTCTATCCATGTGGTGAGAGATTGATTTCTCTTGCGGATGCAATCTTGTAAGAAAAGAATCTGGAAGTCCTTTGTTTGGGAAATGGTCTGCAAATGATTGTTTCTCAGATTGGTAAGGCAAAAGGAGACGCTTTACTGAAAAGCTGAAATCATTCTGCGCCAAACGAAAAATCGTTTGCAGCAGAATAAAAAAACAATCTCAGCCAAATGATTTTTCGTTTGGCTGAGATTGTTTTGTGTTAATAATCCGGAAAGTTTGCGGCTTATTGCACGGCCAATTTGCGAATGGCGTCGCCGGCTTTCACGATATAGATGCCTTTAGGCATGTTCGACAGGTCCATACGGTCGGTATGGGCGGCGTTCATCAGCAGTCCGTTGGCATTATATACCTTGATGTCGGTAGCTTCGTTCAGCACCACGCGGTTGCCCTCGAAGAAGATGCGGGACTTCGGGGCTACGGTTTCCTTGATGTTCACCGTGCTGTTGGTCGGAGTGGTCACGCGAATGCCGTGGATGTAAATAGGGTCGGCAGTTAACGACTGGAAATAAGCATAAATCGGTTGATTACTTTTGAGTGAATACGCTCCGTCATTACCGTTTGTCAGATTCTCTATGCCTGTCCATGTGAAAACACCTCCGCGGAACAGTGGTTTGAATACAGTGGAATAAGCTGCACTAATGACATCATAATTGGTGAATACCGTATTGATATCTTTAGAACCCATCATACGTACGTATGTACTTCCTTCACGGGAAAGACAAATACTGTATGTGGAGCAAGAGGGCATGAGGACTGCAAAGCCTCCTCCGTTAGTACTCATACTGGCCGATGAGGCTGCTGTGATAATGGCTCCCGTACGGAAACCTTCTGCGCCGATTTCACCACCTTCTCCGGCACCTTCCCAGAACGGGTCGGCATAAGTGGGAGGATAATCGGGAGCGATGTCTGCCGGTACCATTTGGATGATTTTGCCATTCGGGTCAATTTTATTGTCCGCTTCGTTGCAAAGGCCTACATACTTGTCTATCTTTTCTTGGGAGTCGAACCAAAGCCAACCGTCTGCGTCGACATCATAAAACAGGTTGTACTCCTGTGCCTGTACTCCGATGGTACAGGCCAAACCTAAAAATAAGGTACTGATAATCTTTTTCATTTTCTTTCTCTTTTTAGTTAAACAATCACTAATATCTATGTTATACTTCTACCCAATCCGGATTTTGGTCGATGCCGTGGTAGCGTATCTCGTCCCAAGGAATGGGAAGGTAATACTGCATCTTTTGGAACACGCGTACACGTTGTGGGAAACGGTTCATGTTGCTGATGGAATAAGTAGTTGTTTCGCCACGTTTCACGATTTTCATCGCTTTAAGCGGGTTGCTCGTTCCATTCAGCTTTTCCTCAGCTATGCCCCAACGGAAAATGTCCCAATAAGATGTTTCTTCAAAAGCCAATTCCACGCGGCGTTCATTCACCAGTTGCTCCCATGTGAGCGAGGGCAACTCGTCCATGTGCGCACGGCGGCGGATGGCGTTCACTTGGGTACGTGCCGCTTCTGTGTTGCCCAACCGGAACATTACTTCTGCATAATCCAGCAATACTTCCGCATAACGCCAGATGATGTAATTCTGGCTGCTGGCGTAGGCTTCGTCATTGTTGATTTGTTGTTTTTCGTTGACGAACTTGCCCATATAGTAGCCCGTGCGGGTCACGGCTGCTGTGGTGGACGTGCCGTAGGCCGTCAGGTCCTCTCCCGGGATTTCGTTGTTGCCTTCGCGTGTGTAGTGTATGTCCATGACATGCCCGTTATAGGTGGAGCCGTCATACAGGATATTGGCGTAGAAGCGGTAGTCGCGTCCCACATAAGGGTGCTGTGCATCGTAAGTGAGGCCGGCGCGCATGCCATATTCATCCACATGGTTCTGCGTGGGCGTATAAGCGGCTGTCGTGCCCGTAAAGTGGGGAGCGGCGGCATCACGATCCAGTTTATGGCCGAAGCCCGTGTCGTAATTGCCGTCGTCAGAGTGCTGTACTTCAAGAATGGATTCCTTGCTGTTCTTGGTGAGGAATATGTTCCGGTATTCTTGTTTGATACTTTCCTCATCCGTTCCGGCTATCTGTATCAAGTCATAGTACTGCAAGCCCATGAGGGTCTCGTAGGCTACCCGTGCCGAGTCGAGCATGTCGTGAGAACGGTCGTCGCTGAAGCCCAGATACGTTTTTTCCTGATTCTGAAATACGTCGCTCGAAGCCCATTGGAATGTTTTAGCCACCAGCATGAGAGCTGCTCCTTGGGTGATGCGCCCCTCGTCCGTAGCATCATATTCCAAAGGGAGGACGGTGGCGGCAGCCCGGGCGTCGTCCACGATGGCCCGTACCATTTCTTCGTATGAGGCCCGCGGATATTTCCGGCTGTCATTCAACGGGTCGAGAGGCTCTTGGATGAACATTACCCCGCCGAACTGCCTCCAGAGCATATAATAATAGTAGGCGCGGAAGAAATGTGCCTCGCCCAATATACGCTGTTTTTGGCTACCTTCGGCAATCTCGCCTTGGTTGACAAACAAGCGGTTTACGGACTGTATCTGTGTATAGTAGTTCGACCATTGTACTTGTGCCCAGTTGGTGATTTCTTTGGTGTTGCTTTTCAGTAAATCACCGTAACCGGCATTGTAATAGTCGTTCTTGGAGGGCACTATCTGATCGCCGAACCAGGGCATGTAGTAACGCGAAGCACTTTTGACTAGAGCGATGGTCGTGGGAACGTAAGTAGAGAAGCCGGAGTTCATGTTCCGATACCATGGCAAGACATACTCGTCCAAAAGCATGGGGTTCTTCCAGATGTCTTTTTCCGACATCTTGTCTACGGGTGTGTCGCGGAACAGGTCGTCGCAGCCCGTAAAAGCGGTGAGTCCGGCGGCAAACAATCCGCAGAGGATATATTTTTTGAAAATCGCGATTAAGCGAGAATAGAGGCAAGCTTGCTTGGCTATGCCGAGTGTAAGCGATTTATGCAAATCCATAACGATTCGTTTTAAGAAGTTAGACTTAGAAACCTAAATTCAAGGTGATTCCGTAAGAACGTTGGATAGGATAGCCGCGCAACGATTCCGGGTCCATCCCCAAGTCGCTGAGTGAAGACCAAGTGACCAGGTTACTGCCTTGCAAGGCAATGCTGGCCGACGTCAACTTGAGTTTCTTCAGCACGGCCGGTTGCAGGGCGTAGCCCAATGACAGGGATTTCAGGCGCAGGAAGTCGCAGTCTCTTACCCAGAAAGTTGACTCTTTACGGTTGTTGTCATTAGCCGTGGCAAATTTGATGCGCGGCAGTGAGGCACCGGGATTGTCCGGTGTCCAGGTGTCCGTCAGATGGTATTTCTGGAACCGCTGTAAGCTTCCGCTGTTCGTGGTGTAAAGCTCCTTGATGTTCTGTTGGTAACCTGTGGCGCCTTGGAACATGACGTTGACGAAAAATCCTTTGTAACTTGCACCGAGGCGCAGACTGAAATTAAAGTCCGGGTTGGAAGAATTTTTCACGTAAATCAAGTCTTTGGTGTCGAGTACGTGGTTGCCGTCCTGGTCTTTGTACTTGATGTCGCCGGGAGCCAATGTGGCGTTGCCCTGTCCGTCCTGATCGAGCGGCCAGTTGTCAATCTCTTCTTGCGACTGGAACAGGCCTTCGGCTTCATACATCGACCATACCATGCTGCTGCGTCCCACACGGCGCAGGTTAGGAGTAACGCTCGACTCATCGCCGAAATCCAGATATTTGTCCTGACTCTTGGCCAGTGTCAGATCTACGTTGTACTTCACCTTGCCGACGGTGTTACGGTGGGTCAATGTCAAGTCCCAACCCCAGGCTTTCAGTTTGCTGAAGTTCATGTTAGGCACGTTGCCGTCCACGCCGGTCGAGGGTGGGTAGAGATAGGAAGGGGCGGCTGTGATTTTGTCCGTTTCGTAACGCCAATAGTGTTCGAAGGTCAGGCCGAAGCGGTTGTCCCAGAACCCCAGGTCGGCAGCGATGTTATAGTCGTGCGACTTTCCCCACGTCAATTCGGGATTGGGATAATTGCCTGTAGACATGATGATGCCCGGACGGTAATTACCTCCTATGTTATAACCCTCTCTTGTAGACTCTATATAAGTGAGTAGGTAAGAGTACTCTCCGACCAGTCCGTCGTCGCCGAGCAGACCTGTGGAAGCCCGGAATTTGACATTGGAGAGCACTTTTTGTTTCCAGTTTTTGAAGAACGTTTCGTTAGACAGCACCCACGAGGCCGATACCGAAGGGAAGAAGCCCCACCGATGATCGGGGTGGAAATAAGTGGAACCGTCTACACGGAAACTGGCTTCCACAAAGTAACGGTAGTCATAACCGTAGTTCAGTCGTCCGATGAGGGACGCACGCTGGTTGTAAGTCTCGCTGCCCAACAAGCGTGCGGTCACGGCTGTCCCGATCGTTTCCGGATAGATGCTGGCGTTCTGGTTTTCGCCCGTCATGTATTGGTTGTGCGTTTGTTGGTAGTTGGCTACGAGCATGGCGCCTACGTCGTGTTTGGCGGCAAACGTACGGTTATAATTTATTCCGGCTTCATAAAGCTGGTTGTCTACGAAACGGTCGATTTGTTCGATGGAGACTTTGGCGGTCGGGTAGACCGTATTCGGGTCGGTATCGAACTGTCCCGTCTGTTGGTCGTAGGTGTAAAGCGTAACGGGTTTGTCGAAGGTCTTCTCCATGCGGGTATTGTTGTCGAACGTAGCCCGGGCATAGACAGAGAGGCCTTTCACCCAAGGCAGCTCCCAACGCAAATTGGCCGTAATGGTGTTCATCTTTCCCGTGTCTTTGATGTAGCCTCCAAGGCCTTCCACGTTGATGAGCGGGTTGCTGCCGTCCACGCTGGTCAGATAGCCATTGTCGAATCGCAATACCTGGAGGGGAGAGGAGTTGTAGGCGTTGTCGATGGTCGTATAACTGGAATTCTTGCTGTTGGAGCGCGAACCGGTAATGTCGAGCGAGAGCACAAGTCCTTTGGTCAGTGTAGCATCCAGTTTGGCTGAATAGTTGAAACGGTCGCGGTTGACTCCGCTGTACAAACCTTTGGAATGGGTATATCCGCCCGAGATGTAGTATTTTACGTATTGGTTACCTCCGTTGGCCGATATGCTGTGCGTAGTGGTGTAGCCCACGTTGTCCAGATAATCCAGCAGGTTTTCATCGCCGTACACGTTCGGATTGGAGTGCGTGCGTATCATTTCCAACTGTTCGGGAGTGTAGGCCGCGTTGGCCGTACCCGGCGTGTTCTCCACAGCACGGTTGTAGAGCTTGGCGTATTCGTAGGCATCGAGGAAGTCCGGCAATTGTGTGGCTTGCTGGATATTCATCTGGCCTCGGTAGTTGACCGACACTTTTTGATTGCCGGACGCTCGTTTGGTCTGTACTAAAATCACCCCGTTGGCGGCGCGGGCACCGTAGACCGCTGCGGCAGCGGCATCTTTCAGGATGGAGATGCTTTCTATGTCGTCAGGATTCAGGTCGGACAGACGCATTTCCCCATCGCTGGTGGTCGTACCGAAACGCGGTACGCCGTCGATGACAAGTAAAGGAGAATTATTGATACCTCGGATATGCAGGTTAGCTTCTTTGGCACTACTCGGGTCACCGGTGGTTTGCATGACCTGCAGACCGGCCACCTGACCGTAAAGAGCTTCGTCGAGGTTGGCCGTCGGCAGGCTCAACAAGTCTTCGCTCTTGATGGTCTCGATGGAGCCGGTGAGCGAAGCTTTCTTTTGTGTACCGTATCCTACTACGACGAGTTCGTCCAGATCCTGTGCGTCGTCTTCCAACGTGACTACCAGGTTTTTCTGTCCGGGTTTGATTTTGATGGTCTGGGTTTTGTATCCGAGGAATGAGATGACCAGTTCCGTTCCTGTTTCCGGAATCGAAAAATTACCGTCCAGATCGGTTACGGCTCCTCCTTGTGCATTCTTCCATTTGACGTGGGCTCCGATGACAGTCTCGCCTCCGCGGTCTATCACCTTGCCTTTCAATATGGGTTGTGGAGTTTGTGCCGCCAGTCCCCCGGCCAGACATAAGGCGCCGATAAACAGCGCAGTTATTCTTTTTCCCATGGTGTAATGCTTTTAATTGGCAAATGTCCGCTCGATGAGCAGAATCTGATAATCGTAGAAATCTTTAGTGGAACCGGTTGCAGCGGCGCGGCGCGACTTATAAAGGCTGAGCACCTTGCGCAAGCGTCCGGTCATGAGAGCACCGATTTGTTCCTTTGTCAGCGTGGGCAGTCCGAAGTTGATACGGGCAAACTCGTTGCCGTGACTCATGCCGCAAGAGCAAGGGAAGCTTGAAGTCATTTCGTCGAAAGCATCTTCCGGTGTCGTCGGTTGCCCGATGGTGCCTGTGTGGAGTGCGGCCGCATCTCCTGTGAGGCTTGTCGAGGCCTTTGCCGTAGGAGCCAGTCCCGTATTTTTCAACATGAGGGCGATGGCCGCGGCTTGCAAGCTCTGTTCGGCATCAGACAAACGGCCTCCGGTCGGGGCCTTGAAGAGGGCTGTGGTGACCTCGTTCAGATATTCGTCGAGCCGGAAATTGTGTACCGGATCCACGAGGCCGCCTTCTTGAATACGGTAAAGTGTGGCCGAGTTGATGAGTGAGCTGACAATCATGGTCTGCAATTTGTCGTTTACGTTCATGTTGATTTCAAATTTACCGATCAGCTCTTTCACTGTCAGCCACTCGTTGTAGGTACGAGCTTGTTCCAACAACCAAAGCATGGCTTCACGCTGCCGGTCGCGGTCGATATAGTGTTTGGAGGTTTCCTTGCCGTCGCCTTGCCGTATCTCTTCGTAACGGATACCTCCGATATAAGGCATGACGTGGCGCAGGTAGCGGGTGTATTGGTTGACGATTTCACGGTACATGTTTTCCATCTCGTCGTAACGTTCGCCGCGTTCCATGTTCCATGTTTCGAGGTTTTGCATCAGAATCTTGAGGTTGCTGATGCCGTAGTTGCCGGCTTTGATATGGTCGTTGCCCAAGTCCTCCGTTTGGTCGGTCGGGTCCACGGTGCCGAAAAGCTGTTGTGCTCCGAATTCATACATGGGGTCTCCGGCCTTTTCGGCTATCCACTGGTCCAATGTCGGTTTTTCGGATTCGGGAGTCGAGGCACCGGGAATCAGACGGTAGCCCCAGTTGATGGCGTGGATGTCGTACACACCCAATACGGGCGGTGTCAGTTTCACCCCCCGTTCCACATCGCCCGGCTGGGCGACGAAGTTGTTGCGGGCGTAGTCCATGATACTCGGTGTCGTACCGTACTTCTGTGTGAAAGAGGGGCTGCGTAACGAATCTACAGGGAAGGAGTAGCTTGCCCCCATATTGTGCATGAGGCCGAGCGTGTGACCGATTTCGTGAGCGGCTGCATAACGGATGGATTCGCGCATCACGTCGTCGTCGAATACCTGGCAACGTACTCTTGGGGCTACCGCTCCTGTCTGTACGAAACGCCAGTTGTGGAGCAGAGAAATGATGTTGTGGTACCAAATGACGTCACCGGTAAGGATTTCGCCCGTACGCGGGTCCACATGGCTGGGTCCCATGGCGTTGGCTGTGGCTGTTGCAGCGTATTTGAAGCAACTGTAACGCATGTCGTCCGGGTCGAAGTCCGGGTCGTTTTTAGGATAATCCACAGCTTTGATGGCGTTTTTGAAACCGGCAGTCTCGAAAGCTGTATTCCAGTCTTCTATTCCCTGATGGATGGCCGTGCGCCACTTTTCGGGGAAAGCGGAATCTACGTAGAACACGATGGGTTTCTGCGGTTCCACCAGTTCACCTTGGAAGTATTTGTCCAAATCCTCTTTCTTCGGTTCCAAACGCCAACGATGGATGAATGTGCGCCGGATGAGGCGGTCTTGTTCCGAAGTGTATATGCTCTTGTCGGAGTAGAAAAAACCTACGCGATTGTCTTGCAGGCGCATCGGCATCGGGTCGTCAGGCAATGCGAAGAGCGAACGGTGCATGATGACCGAGTAAGGTTGGCCGAGCGGGGTGAGGGTGAATGAAAGACGGCTCTTGATTTCGATGTTTTCCGGGAAACATTTCGAGCTGACGATACCGGAGGCGTCCGGCACGAAAGTTCCTTTGAGCGAGTTGGCCCCTCCGAGCAATTTGCTTAACGGATTATCAGTCTTGATAGGACTGATGGCTTTTTCGTTGGCACCGAAGAAGGCCGTGACGTCGATCACCACGTTCTTTCCGTTTTGAGCCGCGATTTTAAACCCTTTCAACACGGGGTCATAAAAGTTCTTGTCGAAAGCCGACTCTATAGGGTCTGTCCCCGCTACGATGTCGCTGCTTTGTATTTGGTGTATGTACACGTTTCGTTCGTCCTTGCTGAAGCGAATCAATAAAGGCTGTGTGGCAATTTGTCCGGCTACGAAATCTCGCGTGTTGCTCGTAGCCGCTACACGGTTGGCCAGGATATAGGTGCGCCCGAAAGCGGAGTCCGGGATTTCGAAGTAAAGTTTTCCTTCTTTGGCATTGTATAAGGTGGTGAACAAACCTTTCTGTACAGCGGCGTTCTTAGTCACTTTTTTATAATCGGCATTGACGGAGTCTTTTACCAGTGCTGCTATTGCATTCTTGTTCTTTTTGCTCTTTCTTTTGGCCTCAGTCGGCTGGCAAACAGCCAGGGTGGCCAACAAGACGAAAGCTATTCCTGTACCTTTTCTCATGATCGTCTTATTTTTGAATGATTGATTTGTAGACAGTAGAAGATAAGAGAGGAGGATGAGAACTTGTCTTACCCTCCTCTCCGGTATATGTGTTGTATTATTGAGCGTTTACTTTACATGAAATGTGATTCGCTTTTACAATATACAAGCCCGGTTCGAGACTGAAGTTTACGGCATTTCCGGTTGAAGTCTGTACGGCAATGGTCTGTCCGGACAGGTTGTAAACCTTCACATCGCAACCGTTTGCCAGTCCCGTTATCAGGACGTTGCCACGCGTGGCCGTAATGACAGGAGCATTGTGGCGTGTGCCTTCTATGCTGCTTCCGCCTTCTACGAGTGTGGTTGTGGTCTTGAACGTATTTGAACCGCTGAATTTCGGGAATGCGGCGGTGGTCATTTCGCAGTACACGGGCACGTCTTGTTTCACCAAGAACGTGAACACGCCCTCCTCTTCGGTGTAGTCTGTTCCGGCCACGAGAGCTTCGCCGTCTTCGGTCAACCAAGTATAAGTGGTTTTTACTTTGCAATCAAGCAGTCCGGAGATATTGTCCTGTGCCGAGAGGTCTACGGTTTCGCCCGCTTTTACTTCCGCTGCAATCTGCATGGCATTTTGTGGGGCGTAAGTATATGTCTTGCAAGGCAGTGCCGGGAGGGTAGCCAACGTGAAGTTGTTCTTGCTGCAATTCACGCTTTTGGTCACATTGTCAGCCTTGAGTTCCGTTAATTGGTTACCCATGCAGAACAAGGTGCCTAAAGCCTCGCTTGCTGTCACATCCAAAGAAGTCAGTTGGTTATTGTTCAGGTTGACATAGGTAAGAGCCGTGTTTTTACTTAGGTCTATGTCAGCGAGTTTACAGTTCAACAGATATAGGCTGGACAGTTTCGTGTTGTTCGATAAGTCGATGGCTTCTATCGGGCAGTTGTTGAGCGACAAGTAATCCAATTCCGTGTTTTGGGATAAGTCGATTTTGGCCAAAGGCGTGTCTTTGGCATCCAGACGGGTCAGTTTCTTGTTGCCTGTGAGGTCGAGTTCTTCCAAGCTGTTGTTGTAGCAGTTCAGCTTTTCCAGATTCGCGTTTTGGCTGAGGTCTAATGTCTTCAGTGCGTTGGTATACACGTTCAGTTCACGGAGGTCGGTGGCCGCTGATGTGTTGATGGCAGTCACTTGTGCGCCGTCCACACGTGAGTCGCAGCCGAAGACTGAGATTTCACGGGCGTAGATTTTGATGTGGCCCTCTCCTGCGGGTGTACCGGTTACGGTGGTAGTCGTTCCGTATTCGTCTGCCATTGCGATAACCTCACTGGCCACTCGTTTGCCGTCGCCCCAGTCCACGATGATGCGGTTGGCTTCGGTCGTAGAAGCGAAAGTCAGGTTACGTTCGTTTCCGTCTACCTGTGCCGTGAGTGTCAAGTAGAGTTCCGGTTCGGTTTCCACGGTCACGTTTTCCGTCTTGAATATATTGGCGTCGGCGAAGTCCGGGAAAGCGGCTGTGGCCATTTCACAATAAACAGGTTCGTCGAAAGCTTTCAGGAACGTGAATACATTGTTTTCCACAGTGTAGTCCGTGCCTTCTTGCAGTTCGGTGTCGCCTGTCTTCCATACGAATGTGGTCTTTTGTGCTTCGGCGGCCAGTCCGGTGAGGTTGTCCTGTGCGGAAAGGTCTATCGTCTCACCGGGCCAGATACGCTGGGCGACGGGCATGCCTTTTTGCGGGGCATAAATGAAATATTTGCTTCCCGGCAATGGCAGGTTGGCGAGCGAGAGGCGGTTGTCGGAGCAATTCAATCTGGTTTTGACGCTTCCCACTTTGAGCGAGGTAATTTCGTTGCCGTTGCAGAAAACTACGCTTAACTTATCGCACATAGACAAATCCAACGTGCTTAATTTGTTGGATTGTATATTGACTGTGGCCAAAGCCGTGTTTTGGCTCAGGTCTATCTCGCTCAGCAGGTTGTTGTTGATGTTGAGCGTGCTTAGTTCCGGATTGGCCGAAAGGTCGATGGATTCAATCTGGTTGTCGTTCAGCATCAGTTTTTTGAGAGCCGTGTTCTTTGTCACGTCGATTTCCGTAAGCGACATGTTGGTTCCGTCGAGCGAGGTCAGTTGGGTATTGGCCGAAAGGTCAAGTGAGGTGATAGGATTATTGCTGCACACCAACTCTGTCAAATTCACATTCTTGCTCACGTCGAGGGTCGTGATTTCATGAGTGTTGCAAGTCAACTTGGTCAAGTCCGTGGCTTTTGTTACGTCCAAGGCCGTAAGTTTGGTACCGTCATTGGCTGCATAACTACAGTCGAGCACCACAAGTTTTTCGCCATAAACACTGATTTTGCCTTCTCCTAAAGGAGTACCTGTCACTGTGGTGGTAGTCCAACCATCGTCAACGGCTATTTCTTCAGTCTCAACCAAATTTCCGTCTCCCCAGTCTACTTTGAATTTGTGACCAGCTTCGGAAACGGCGAAGTTCAGAGTCAATGGCTTGCCTTCCACTTTGGCGGTAAGCGTGATGGCCGGTTCGTTTTGTGCATAAGTGATGATGCCGAACATGGCGAATAGAATAGAGAGTAGATACTTCTTCATAAACGTTTGTTTTTAATTAGAAAATAGTTTTTAGCCTCTTTTTGTCCGCTTTTATTCTTTCTGCGAACCGGTTGCTCTCTTAGTAAGAGAGCGACATTTCATTTACAACGGGCAGTTACACTTACAAAATGAAGAGTCAAATGCTTATTTGGTGAACTTAATTATAGTCTTTGTTGCATTAAAACAGGCATTTTGTTTTGCGGATTTCGTCCTTTTGCTTATCTTTGAGGGTGTTATAGGATTGCATAATTATGCAATCGCTCTCTTACTAAGAGATAGACTTTCAATGTACTCTTAGTCAACTTGTATGGTGGAAGGACAAAACTGTTCGAAATGTATCCGGTTTATGCGAATAAGGACTTTTGGAGCCGTTTTTACATCCCGGAATAGAAAAAAAGAAAGTAAATCACGGCATCGTATGGAAAAATGAATATCTTTGCGGATAGTATCAATCAAATGCCGAACGGTTATGGTGAAAGTTTATTCTTGTAGGTTTTTTCTTTTGTTTCTGGCTTTGTGTGGCCTGATTCCGGTTTGGGCGGAAAAGAACAAGGGAGATTTAAGTAATTTGGTTTGTTTCGTGCGTTTCTTGGACGAAGATAACGACGAGATGTTCGAGCGTCCTTTTTCTGCGTACGAACAGTTGTTTAATGACGACACGCAGGGGGCGAACTCCGTATACAACTATTTCCGCGAGGCTTCTTACGGGCAACTTGCCTGGAAGAGCAGTTTCTTCCCGGAAGCGGTGGACGGCCGGGTCATATCCTATCGTGCCAGCCGGGAGAGGGGATATTATAAGGAGAAAAGCTCGATTAATGAACTCGGTTATGAGGACGACGTGGACAAGGCGGCACGCGAGCAAGCCCTCATACGCGAAGTGGCGGCTTGGCTTTCCGATGCGCTTCCGGAGGACGCGTCGTTGGACGCGGACGACGACGGCATCGTAGATAACATGTGTATCGTGTTGAGCGGACGTTCGGAGTTGAGCAACCGCCATTTGTTGTGGCCGCACCGTTCCGACCTGGCTTTGCCCGATGAAAAGGCCATATATATAAAAGGTAAGAAACTGGTCGGTTACCTGATGGTGTTCGATGATGCGAACGGTTGGGCGTCGTTGGAACCCGTGCCGTTGAACACCGGAGTGATTTGCCACGAAATGTCGCATTCCTTGGGGACGTACGACCTCTACCACGTGAACGACGACCTGAATCCCGTGGGTGTCTGGGATTTGATGTCCGACAACCTGCTTGTCCCCCAGCAGATGTCGGCTTATACGAAGTACCGCTATTGCGGTTGGATAGACGAGATTCCGGAGATTTCGGAACCGGGCACATACGTGTTGAATCCGGTCGGGGGAGAGAAGAAAGAGAATGTGGCTTATAAAATCAGGCCCATCGGTTCCGAAGAATATTTTGTGGTGGAATATCGCCGTAGGGAGGGCAGCACGTTCGATAGTGGGCTGCCGGAATCCGGCCTGTTGGTTTACCGTATCAATCCGGCTTATACGGGCGGTAACGTGAACTACAACGGGACAACCCGTCTGGACGAAGTATACATTTTCCGGCCGGGCGGAACGACAACTGCTGACGGGAACATAGAAAAAGCGGCTTTCAGCGAGGAGAGCGGGCGTACGGCTTTTGGAGGCGATGCGGAAGTGAAGCCTTTTTATAGCGACGGTACGGTGGCACGCTTTGCCTTGACGCATATCTCATCGTGTGGCGAAACCCTTTCGTTCAATCTGGAGAACCTGGGACATCAGATCAAACTGTCCGAAGAGGCTGTAACGCTTGGCGGTGCGGCGGGCGATAAGCTCGAGTTTTCGGTGGAGGCTGATGTAGACTGGACTGTGTCCGGTTTACCCGATTGGTTGAAACTGGCACCGCAGCAGGGAGAAGCGGGAAAGACCACCGTCACGTTGGAAACCCTGACCGAAAACGCCACGGCACAGACGCGCAAGGCGGAACTGGCCTTCACTTCGCCTTCGGATGCCGGACTGAAAACCATATTGACCGTACATCAACAGTCTAATGTCATTCTGCCCCCGTCCGGCTTGTCCGCCCGCGTGACGGAGGACGGGAAGGTGGAACTGGCATGGACGGCTCCGCAAGAGGGTGCTCCCGTGTTGTCGGACGGTTTTGAAGATACGGCCAATCCCAACGGCTGGGACATACAAAATGTAGGCGATAGGGGTTGGACTTGGCAAGAATCCGCTAAGCACTATGAACCTTACAGTGGGAACTATTCCATGTATATGAAAGAATCATGGGAAGGTGTACATCAGGATGTACGCCTCACTTCTCCCGTGTTCGCCTATGGCCGCAAATTGTCATTCTGGAGCAAGTCCATTGCTCCGCAGAAGGACATCAAAAACCAATACTATTATGTGGAAGTGAGTACCGACGGTGGGGAAACATGGACACCGGTATACGACTTAATCAAAGACTGCGATGTGCTGAACCAATATGTGAAAATCACCATCGACCTTTCCGCATACCAGTCCGACCGCATGCGCGTGGCTTTCCATGCTTACGACACAAACGATGTCGGGTTGTCTTACTGGTGGCAAATCGACGACGTGGAGATTTATTCCGCTCCTTCGGAAACCATGGTAGAAGGATATGCCGTGTACCGCAACGGAATAAAGTTAGGCGAAACGCCGGACGTGACCTTTACGGATGCCGAACCGCTTGCCGGTGAAAACATTTATACCGTACGGGCTATCGGGCGTTTCGGCGAGACCTCCGATTCGGAAGCCGCCGTATTGATGTATGACCCTTCCGGCGTGGAAACGGTAGGGATGATACCGGACGTGACGGTCGGGACAGCACAAGGGCGCGTTGTGGTGCAGTCGTCCGTTCCGTTGGAACAGGTGCGTCTCGTGACGGTGGGGGGCATGCAGACCGCCCTTGCCCGTCCCAAAGGAAATGTATGTATTTTTGATGTGTCCGGGATGAGCCGTGGCCTCTACCTTGTCGTCTGCGAGACCGAAGGGGACGGAACGCCTGTCGTGCGAAAGGTTATCTTGAAGTAAAAGAGCAGGTTAAACCCTCTTTGAAGCACTTTTCAAAAGGGTGCTTGATTACTCTCAGGAGAGAGGTAAATCAATCTCAGCCAAATGAAAAACCAATCTCAGGCGATTGAATTTTCGTTTGGCTGAGATTCGTTTTACGTTCGGCTGAGAATGATTTATGGCCTTTTGGCAAGGGTTATCGGTAGATGAGGAATGTCAAGTTTTCGGGACGGAAAAGTTCCTGTGCCACGGCATGAAGGTCTTCCGCTGTCAACCCGTCTATCTTTTGGTACAGACGGTTCAGGTCGCGTGCCCGGTCATAATGCAGGAACGTCTTTCCCATGGCCAGCGCCACGTTTTCAAAGTTGTCGTAAGAGATGCCTATCTGGCCTTTGATTTGCCGTTTGGCGGCTTCCAGCGCATGGGGAGCTAACGGGGCTTCGGCCAGCCGCCGCAGTTCTTTCAGCACGAGCCGACGGCAACGTGCCACGTCGTGAGGGTCGCAGCCGAAATATACGTTCCACAAGCCGGTGTCGGTGTAAGTGGTCATGACGCTTTCCACTGTATATACAAGGCCGTGTTTCTCGCGCAGGCTCAGGTTGAGGCGTGAGTTCATGCCCGGGCCTCCCAGGATATTGTTCAGCAGGTAGAGACTCAGGTGGCGCGGGTCGCGGGCACTGTAGGCCCGTGCGCCTATCATGACGTGTGCCTGATGGGTGTCTTTGTGCAGTGTGACGGTCTGGGGGCGGTATTCCGGTACAGCCGTGCGTCCGGCATCGTTCCTGTCAGGTCGGGCAGGGGAAGCGTCGGTTTGGAGGAGCGTCTGGAAAGGATGGCCTTCGGGCAAGGAGGAAGCCACCCGTTTCAGGGCTTTGGTGATTTCCCGGCAGGCGTATGCCGGTTCGATGCGTCCGTAGACGAAGAAAACCATCCGGTCGGGACGGTACAGCCGCCGGGCGAAACGTTGGATGTCCTCGCTGCGGAATCCCCGCAAACGTCCGGCTTCGCCCAGGATGTTACGTCCCAAAGGGTGGCCGCAAAAAATCAGATTCTCGAAATCGTCGAAAATCAATTCGGAAGGCGAGTCGTTGTAGCTTTCTATTTCGTCGATGACCACCTCCACCTCTTTGTTCATCTCTGTTTGGGGATAGGTGCTGCCCAACACGATGTCGGCCAGCAGATCCACAGCACGTGCGAAGTGTTCTTTCAGGAAAGCCGTGTAGTAAATGGTTTCCTCTTTGCCCGTGTAGGCGTTCAAGTCCCCTCCTACGCTTTCCATGCGGTTCAGGATATGCCAGGAGCGGCGCCGGTGCGTCCCTTTGAAAGTCAGGTGCTCGCAAAAGTGTGCCAGCCCGTTTTCGTCCGGCAGTTCGTCGCGTGTACCGGCATCGACGGCGATGCCGCAATATACCACATCCGTGGCAGAAGGGGCACAGATGACGCGCATGCCGCAGGGAAGGGTATGGGTATAGGGAACAGCCGAAGCGGGAGATGTTGTTGTCATGTCGTTATGCTTTGTGTTTAGCCGCACAAAGTTACTGCAAACCACGGGAAAGGAAAAGGAAATGGGCCGTTATTTGCATAAATCGCTCCCACTCGGCAGACTTCGAGCAAGCTCGGTCTGCGCTCGCTTAATCGCGATTTTCTTTTTATTCCGTTTGCTGTCCGTCTTTGCCTGTCTGTTTTTGATGTTTAGTAGATGAGAGCCGGACGTGGCAATCTTCCTTTATGACCCAGTTCAGTTTCCGAATTCCAATATGGCCCGCAGTTGTGCTGCCGCAGTGTAGTTCCCGTTGGTGTTGATGCAATGTACGGCCGGCTGGAGGGTGAAATGGTTGCATACGGGAAAGCTTCCGGTCAGTTCCACGTCGGTTTCCCGGCCGTCGGCATAGAGGGCACGGTTGACCACCAATCCCACTTGGGTCATCTGGGGCGGAATGTTACTCCAGATAAGCCCCGCTCCCCAGTAATGACGGCATGTACTGCGTGAAGCCGGCGACGTGCCACCCTGCCACATGGCTCCCAAATGGCTTTCGCCGACATGCAGGAGGGGTTGTTCTATCAAGGTCCACAAAGCGTAATTGAAAGTTTTGTCGGCGGATGTTTCGGACGGACTGGAGCCGAGGGCATATCCTACGGCGTAATATCCATGATGGCGGTCTTCTTCGCCGATGTGGTAGGACAGGCTGCCGATGTTGAACATCCCGTCGCTACGGGGGCAGAAACGGAACTGACGGTTGATACGGTCGCTGGCCACGCCGTTGTAGAGGCTTTCGCGAAAGGTGAGACCTGGCAAAGGGGAGAATTCCGTGTGCAGGCAAAGGGCTGCCAAAGGATAAGTGGCTAACGGGAAGTTGGCCGACAAGATGGGGAAGTTTCCGTGCGAGGCGTTGGTGAAAAGAGCTGTGAATGGGGTCGTAAAGTGGTCCATGTCGATATTTCTCAGTCCGGCATATACGGAACCCTTGTCACCGATGTTTTGTCGGATTCCCGCTTCGATGAGGCGGAAGGCCTTGTCCGGACCGGCATCTATACAACTGAATGCTTGTAAGTCTCCGGCTACCGGAATCCCCAGATTGTAAGTAGAAATGGCTGCGGTTTCCAGTTGTGCGTTTTTCCATAGTCCGGTTTCTGCCGAGACTTCAAGCAGGTTACACCAGCCGGTTTTCCCGTCGGTGATGTTCCACAGTCCTTCGGTCGTTCCGGAGATGTCCCATTTTACCCGTTGGCAGAAAAGTGGAGACTGCATGCCAGTCATTGTGGCACACGTCCAAAAAGCAAAGCGCAGGAATGCGCTCTGTGCGAAAAGTTTTTGAATCATAAAATGTAGTGTTTCGTTGGAAGTGATAAAAAAACTTTCCGGTGAGGCGGTTTGCGCTCAGACCTCCTTGCCGGAAAGTTTTATGTTTTGTTTAAAAGAGCAATGCCATGCGGTAGACGGCAAAAGCCGTCACGTAGGCCAATAGGGTAGTGTATGCCGCCGTAAAAATGGCCCACTTCCATGTGCCGCTTTCTCCTTTGACGGCTGCAATCGTAGCCAGACAAGGGAAATAAAGCAGTGCGAAGATCATGTAACTCAATGCGGCTTCGGGTGTGGTGTGCTGGCTTAGTATTTGCGCCAGGCGGGTCTGCGAAGCGTCTTCGGTGGTTTCCGGTTCCGCGTCTTCGGCCGCGCAGTTGTACAACACTCCGAGTGTGCTGACCATCAGTTCCTTTGCGCCGACACCGGCTATGATACCTACGCCCATTCGCCAATCGTAACCTAACGGACGGATTATCGGTTCGATGGCATGGCCTATCCGGCCCATGTAGGATTGTTCCTGTTGTTCGGCTTCTGTCAGTTCACCGTTTCCCGTGGGGAAATGTCCTAAAGCCCAAATCACGATGCTGGCCACCAAGATGATGCCTCCCATCTTACGTAAGTATTGGCGTCCTTTCTCCCACGTATGGCGGCAAACACCGCGCGAACTGGGCAGGCGGTAAGGAGGGAGTTCCATGACGAAATGGCTTTCATACCGACGCATGAAGATCTTGCTGAATACCCATGCTACAAACAAGGCCATACCCGTCCCGAACACGTAAAGGCAGAGCATGACGGTGGAGGCGTTTTGGGGAAAGAATGCCCCGGCAAATACTACATACACCGGAATGCGTGCGCTGCATGAAATCATCGGAGTGACCAGCATGGTAATCATACGGCTTTTGGGATTTTCTATCGTACGGGTAGCCATGACGGCCGGTACGTTGCATCCGTAACCCATCAGCATGGGAATGAAGGATTTTCCGTGCAGTCCCAGTTTGTTGAACAACGGGTCGGCCAACATGGCGGCACGTGCCAGATAGCCCGAATCTTCCAATATGGAGATGAAGAAATAAAGAATCAGGATGTTGGGCAAGAAGACAATGACGCTGCCCACGCCGCCTAATATGCCGTCGCAAACCAAAGCTTGCAGCGTGCCTTCGGGCATTTGGCTCTCGCAAAGGGCGGTGAGCCACGCCACACCGTTGTCTATCCAGTCCATGGGATATTGTCCGATGGTGAACGTGACCCAAAAGATGAACCACATGATGGCCACGAACAACGGATAGGCAATCCAGCGGTTGGCCAGCAGTCGGTCTAACGTTGTGGTGACCTGATGACTGCGTCCGTGTTTTTTAATGTAAATGCCGTCGAGTATTTGTCCGATATGGGAATAGCGTTCCACATCTTCGTGTTCGCGTTCAGGGCACGGACAGGCCGTGTCGCTTCCGTTGTCTGCGTCCATATCTTCTGGATGAGCTCCTTTTCCGCTACAGTGGGTACAGTGCTCCGGATCGTTGCAGCAGGCGGCCTCGTGGGTATGTCCTTGTATGCCTGCACGGTGAAGTGCAATATGTTGGTCGGCCAGTTCGATGGCTTTTTTCAGCAGGGTATCGATACCGATGCGCTTACGGGCTACGGTAGGGTAGAGAGGCATATCCAAACGACGGCTCAGTTCTTCGATGTCGAGTGTACTTTGGCTTTCTTCAAACTCATCATACATGTTCAAGGCTCCGACGAGCGGCAGGTTCCGTTCCTTCAGTTGCATGGTGAGCAACAGATTCCGTTCCAGATTGGTTGTGTCGAGCACATTGATGACGGCATCTATCCGGCCGCTTTCCAGTTCGTGTGCCACATACGCCTCTTCCGGACTGAAAGCACGGATAGAGTAGGTGCCCGGCAGGTCTACCAAACGGATTTTCCGTCCATCGAAGACCATTTCTCCCACGACACTGCTGACGGTCACTCCGCTGTAGTTACCGGTACGTTCGTGTCCCCCCGAGGCTGCATTGAAAAGTGAGGTCTTGCCGCAATTCGGATTACCGACCAAAGCTATCGTAATCACTCCGGCTTCGGCCGGCGTGTCGGTGGTGATGCGACGTCCGGAAGGACCGCAACTGGGGCATCCCGTGTGTGGAGACGGCGGCATAACGGTTCCGCTTCTTCGTTGATGCCGGTCTGAACGATGCTTTTGAGTCGGAATGTCTGTGGGAATGTCTGTGGATGGGGCAGGGATGTCCGCTTCCGGTGTCGTAGATGGAGCGTCTGCCGTGCCCGAAACAGTGACTTGTATTTTTTCAGCTTCGCTCTTTCGCAGGGCGATTTGTCCTCCCATCAGTTCGAAAACAATAGGATTTCCCACAGGAGAAGTAAACAGTTTCTTGACGGTTTTCCCTGTGACAAACCCCATTTCACTCAAGCGGGCTCTGAAGGCTCCGCTGCCTTCTATGTGTGATATCATCACGGTTTCGTTCGTGTTGACATCCGATAATTTCATCATTACTACCTATATATAATTATACAGCGTGCAAAATTACTTGCAAAATCCGGCTTGTGCAATACCTGATAGTAGTGATTTTGTTAAGAATTGGCATAGCTGTGCATGCCACCGAGCAGATAATTGACTCCGAAGTAGGTCATCAGGACTACGGCGAAAGCGAGGATCATATAGCCATGGAATAGCCATGGATGTTGAAAATAGGGCAGGCTTTTCCGGTGGAAAGAGATGCCGTAAATGATGAACGCCGCAAGTGCCCACACTTCTTTCGGGTCCCACGACCAGTAACTGCCCCACGACACGTTGGCCCATACGGCTCCCAACACAATGCCTGTGCCCAACAGGAAAGTGCCCGGATATAACAGAAGACGGCTCAACAAGGTGAGTTGTTCGATTTGTTCTCCTGTAATCGGCGAAGCCGTGTTTTTTTGTTTCCCTATAAGACACAAGGCCAGGATGCCGTTCAGAAAGGTGAAAGCAAAAAGGCCGTATGAAATCATGATGAGCGACACGTGCCAACTCAGCCACGGGGATGCCAATACCGGCATGAGGGGCGTAATTTGCGGGTTCATCTCGCCCAAGTAGGCCACGAGCAGGGTGAATCCGGAAAGCAGGAAACCGAAAGGCCGGGTGAAAGGGAACCTCCGTTGAAGCAGGCAGGCGGTCAGGAGGACTGCCAGAGCGACGAACTGCATCGTTTCGTATCCGTTGCTCAGGGGGAAACCGCCTCTGATGTAACCGCGCAAGGCGTATCCTGTGGCATGGAATAGGGTGGTGAGGCAGAGGGCTGTGCCCCATACCCGTCGGCTTACGGCTTTCTCCTTACGGCCTGTCAGCATCCTGAACATGAATAATCCGAAAGCGGCAAAGCCTAAAGTGAGGTTGACCATGAACAGGATTTTGCTGAAGGGAATACGGTTGTACCACAGTTCGGCGTTGACTTTCTGGGTACTGAGATGTGGAACGTCGGGCGGTAGCGGACGGACGAGCGTGCCTTGCCGGAGCATGAGGATGAGTCCTACTTTTTCGTCCGTTTCCTGTATGGCCTGGGCCAGTTTGCTCCGGTTGCCTTGTTCGCGTTGCCATAAAGGCTGTAGCTTGTATTGTGTCCCGTCGAACAAATGATTGAGCGAGGCATATTCTTCTTTAAGGCCTAAAGCGGTGCGCAACTCCTGATTTTTGATACGGATAATGGGAGTGCGGTTCCATTCTTCGGGGTAGAGCATCCAACTGCTCACCACCTGTTCCGGGGTGATTCCGTGGAAGGATGGTCGTCCGTATATTTTTTGTACGAAATCCCGTGCAAGTGTGTTGAACGGGGCGACGCGGTCGTTGTAGACCACTTGTTGGATAGCCAGACTGTCGGCTTGTACCAGCTTGACTACGGGCAAGGCCGGGTCGGCCTTCAGTTGACAGCCCCAAAACAAGGCGATTAGGAACAGTCCGCCTTTCCGAATCAGCGGATGCCTTAGCAGACGGCGGAAACCTCCGTCCCGGGCGCACAGCAGGAGCAGGCAACCCAACCCCATCAGGCAGAAACCGGTGTAGGTGATGCCCGTCCCCCAAGGGTCATAGTTTACCGAAAGCCAACTGCCTTCCAAATCTTCATCGTAAGAAGACTGGTAAAAACGGTACCCTTGTGCAGAAAAAATCCGGTTCATGGAAATAATTGGCCGGGCAAAGATGTCGCCGTCGATATGCTGGCAGGAGATTTGGCTCACGTAGTCGGCAGGAGCTTCCGTGCCCGGATAATATGCTATGCGGAAGCTGTCTAAACGCATCATGAAAGGCAGGCGTGCCACTTGTTTCCGTTCGTTGACATATTCTCCCGTAGGCTGGCCTTTACGCAAGTGCAATATTCCTTTATGTCCGGTAAAGGCGGTGGTGAGCGCTCCGGCGAATATCACGCCGAAACTGAGATGAAGGACGAGAAGCGGAAAGTTTTTCCACATTTTACGGCGTACGAAAAGTGCGGCCGAAGTGACTACGACGGTGGTCCATAACAGTTTGAACCACCAAGTGCCGTAAACGTAGGTCTGGATAAAAGGCGTGCCGTGGGCGTCTTCCACAAACGTGGATATGCCGATGCCCGCGGCAGCCCCAAAAAGCAGTATGAAAGGAACTGACTTCATGATGTAGAGGGAATGTACCGGATAAGTCCTTAAAAGTCGCGATACTTTTCGTTGCAACGTTTTTTCACGGCGATACATTCCATTTCGATAAGCCATGTAGGTCGGCATACCGGTGCCAAGGTGATGACTTTCGGAGTGTCGGGGAACCGTCGGGCGAACATCTCGTTCACGGTCGGGTAATCGCAGACATCGCGCAGGTAAACGATGATTTGCATGACATCGTCGAATGATGCGCCGCCTTCTTCAAGCAGGACTCCTACATTTTCCCACATGCGTTCGGTTTGTTTCACGATGTTTCCCACATGCACTACTTCCCCTTTGTTGTTGATGCTGGCCGTGCCGCTGAGGAATACATGAGCACGGTCGCCGTATTCCATGACGGTACCCCGCTCGAACGTAACCCCGTATTCATAAGTAGGGTTCAAGTGGGTGGGGGCGTACAGGTAGCGTTGCTGTGAAGGTTCAAACCCTGTGAGGGCATACGTTCCCATCTGTACCAAGGCCCGTGTGTCTGCGGGCAGTCCGCCGATGCCCGTACTGCTGATGTAGTGGGTCCGTTCGGTGAGTCCTTGTTCGGCGAAGTTTTCCTTACGTGCTTTCACCATGCCGGCGTACTGTGTGTCTACATCGCGTACGAAAAACCACGTACGGATACAGTTGTCTGCCAGCGTGGCGTTGAAGCTTTGTAAGGTTTCCTCGTAACTGATGAGCAGAGATTCCGTTTGCCAGGCCGAGTCGCCTTTGTGTTCGTGCATGCCCATCTTCCATAAATGACGGTAACCGTTGTGTTCCGCCACGATGACACCGTTCACGTTGGCTACCTTGCTGCCTTTTTGCAGATACAGCCACACGGCCACCTTGCTGCCGTCGAGCGGTGGTTGCTGGATGACGGATACGGAACAGTCCGCTTCCTGCTTCATCAGAGGCTGTTGGTTGGTCGAATCGCTGAGAAAGTATCGCTTCAGGATGACGTCGGCACCCATGACCTGCGGCAACCGCAACAGCCGTTCCTCTCCTTCGTAAATTCGTTTGAGTTGTCCGTCGAAGAGTTCGGCTCTCGGCTCCACATGCAACATGACGTGGAACTCTTCTATCTTATCTTGTGGGGTAAAGGCGGATATTTCCGCCGTTACACCCAGATCTTCCCAAAAAACTTTGCTTTTATCCATGTTGTTCCTATTCTTTGGCGCCTGCGTTGATCCATTCGTCTATGAGCCGCAGGTCGGTTGATGAAGTTATCATATTTTCGTGACTGAAACCTAAGCCGAGTACATTGCCTGGATTGATAACCTTATGCAAGATGCTTTCTTCGGCGTTGCCCGGAATGACACGGATGCCATTCTCGACCTGTGTAGACGGTTGGTTTACAAGGCTGGCATGGCTCTTGTCGGCCGTCAGGTAAAGTCCGGCTGCGGGAGAGGTGCTTCCTCCGTGGCACTGTGCGCAGGTTTTGTCAAATATGTTCTCTTGTATGGCTGCATACATGTGGGCATCCACCTGTCCGGCATCCATGTAGAGCGTATCTCCCGAAATCGAAGCTACATCCAGACTTTGATACGTCAGGACACGTTTGCGCAACCGGTTGGTCACGCATAGCTCGATGGTTTTCACGTCGCTCCCGATGTTAGGCAGGGTGAGGTTCACGTTGCTGTTCGCGTCGGGGCTGACGAGCACTTGCGTAGTCGCGTATTCGCTGTCTCCGAACCCGGCCAACACAAGCTGGTAATATTCCGGCCAACTGTCCGCACCGGTGATGTGTCCGGTCAGTTTGGCCGCAAATCCGGTGTGCGTAGCCGTGTGTTCCTTCCGTGGGATGGAGCCGTCGTCGCAGGCGGTGAGTCCCATTGCTACAGACAGGAGAACAAATATACCATAGTTTTTTTTCATTGTAAATTCTTTATCGGCTGAATTAACGAATATTAGAAAGAGTATTGCAACTGTATGGTGCCTGAGTGCTTGGCCAACCCAAGGTCGTCGTTGTCACGGTCGAGTTGCGTGTCGTGTCCGGTGCGTCCGATGAACTGATACATGGCTTGCAGTTTCAGGTTACAGTTCTTGAAGAAATAATTGCATCCTACGGCCGGCATATTGAGGAAACCATTCGTGTCTACGCCGTTGCGGTTAAAGAAGTCGTAACGTGCGGCAACCTGTACGCGGGGAGCCACGAAATAACCGCCTTGGACGTAGCCGCCCAAGAAATCGTAAGTCTTGTCTATCTTTTGTCGGTCGGTGAATCCCACATGCATGTAGTAGGCTTCGGCTCCGATATAAAGCTTGTTTTTCAGCATGGCAAACTCCAGTCCGGCGCGGGTGTCGTTGGTGCTTTCACTCTCGCTTTCCACATTCAGGTTGGCGCTTGCGCCTAACATCCATTTGTCTTCGTGCAGGCGGTCGGGGTTGCCCTGCGTGGCGGGCATGATACCCTTCGGCATGAAGGTGAAACGTCCGGCGTAGAGCAGGGACGGGATGTGCCAGTCGTCGCTGATGGTTTTCGTAGCCGTGTTGACCGATGCGCCGGTACCGTTGAAGATTCCTATTTCATATCCGAACTTATTGGCTGCGAAACCGTGGATTTCCACGCCGAGATCGAATCCCGTCCCGATGTTCGGTGTGACGGCGTTCAACGAATAAGGCATGATGACCGCTGCGGTCAGCGAAGTCGGGAGTGTAGGCATCATGGTTTCGCCCAGCGTCGTCAGGTAACCGTGAGAGAAGGGAGTCTTGAATTTACCGATACGTACGGCAAAAGCTTCTTTCATAGCCACATCAATCCATGCCTGCTGAAGGATGGCTCCGCCACTGGCTGCTGCATTGATAGAGAGGTTAAACGATACCTTGCCCCACGCTTTTCCTGTAAATCCGAGTACGGCATACGGTACGGCAAATCCCGAATTGGCCAAGTTGTCTTGGTTGTAAGCCTTGTCCAGGCCTTCGTCGTCGTACCAATTGATGTTGGCCGCAGTCTGCACCAACAGGTAAGGTTTGAACACAAAGTCGGCTTTCTTCGTTTGGATGGAGAACCCTTCGCGTCCGGCCAGGGACACCACGCCGTTTTCGCTGCCCTCTTCATATTGTGCCATGGCGGCCAGAGGGAGAGTCGCCAATAGGGTCATCGCAAATATTTTTTTCATTGTTTTCTGTTTTTTTCTTTGTTTGATGCTTGTTCTGTCAAGAGGCTTTCGTCGTCTTGTTATAAGGATTGCAGGAATCGGATGAGTGCCGCACGGTCTTCTTTCTTCATCTGTTTGAACAGGTTTTTCGAAGCTTCCCCTTCTCCGCCGTGCCACAAAATGGCTTCGGTAAAGTTACGGGCGCGTCCGTCGTGCAAGAAGTAAGTGTGACCGTTGACTTTTTCCTGTAGCCCGATACCCCAAAGTGGAGTGGTACGCCACTCATTGCCGCGGGCCAGTCCGCTTACGTAATTGTCGTTCAATCCTACACCCATGATTTCGCTTCCCATGTCGTGAAGCAGGAAATCGGAGTAGGGGTGGATGGTCTGGCTGCCCAACCATGTCAGTTGCGTACCTAACAGCAAAGTGGAACCGCGGGGTTGGGTATGCAGCGTGACGGTATGGCACAAGTGGCATTTGGCTTGGTAGAACATCTCCTCCCCGCGTTTCACCGTCGGATCGTTCACGTCACGACGGGCCGGTACACCAAGGCCCTGCATGTACAAGTCCACATCTTCCATTTCTTCCGCGCTGATGTCCAACTGGTCGTATGTCAGTCCCATCATGCTTCCGTCCTGCATCTGGAGCTGTCCTTCGCAGATCTCTTCCGGATAGCGGCTGTTCGTGACGCCCAAGTCACTGCTGAAGCCAAGCTCCACAGTCAGGTCGGCATGCTGTGCTTTGTTGCCGCTCAGCCCTAATTGCAGTTTCCCTTTTTCCGTGATATAGTTGGCGCGTCCGCTGATACCGTATTCCGGGTAGTTGCTCTTCGCGGCCAGTTGCTCTATTTCGTGGCGGTCGATGGCCATCATCGGTCCCATGCCGACATGGCGCAACGGAATCCTGACGGTGCAGAACAAGTCTTCGGGCGCGATGCTGTCGGCATACCATTCGCTGATGCTGTATTCGGGATAGCACAGTTCGTAGGGCTCTCCGTCGGGGAATGCCCCTTTCTCGTAATGCCATTTGACGCTCAACTTGCCTTCCGGTTTAACGCCGTAGATGGCTTGGTCATGAAGTACGCGGCCATAATTCTGGAAAAATGCGCCGTTCTTGCGGCTGATGTACACCAACATGGAAGAGAAGCCGTAAGAGCCGCTTCCCCCTTCGCCGAAGCTGCCTCCGCCGTTCCATAACTCCGGTTTCGTACGCCCGGCATTGCGATGGCAACTTCCGCAGGAATATCCTGCATAGACCGGGCCGAGGCCTCCCGAGATGGTACGCGTGTCGTCGTACAGTCCGTCACCGTCGCGGAAGCGCATGGCATAGTCGGGGTCGGCATCGATCCAGTCGGCCTGCGTGTCGTAGGCCACGGAGCTGTTGAGGAAAATGGTGGAGATTCCGGCCGAAAGGGCGTAACCTTGCGGGATTTCCACGTCCCTCACGTCCAATCCGTCGTCGTCGCAGGCGGCGAGGCTGAAGGCTAAGGAGAACAGGGCTAAATATTTTACAGTATGGTTCATTGTGATATGTCTGTTTTTATAGTTCCTTTTTTATACCACATAAGTGAAGACAGCCTTTGTGAGGACTGTCTCCACTTTTACACTTATACAGTGCGGTCATGAGTCGGGTTTACTGTGCGGCAACGGTACGCGGGTTACCATCCTTGAACAGCAGGAACTCCAAGGTGTGGAAGCCTCTTACCTCTTGTGAGGCTGTGATTTCTTCTTCCGTGTCACCGTCTTCCCAGTTCAGGTCGTCGAAATTGCCAGACTCCAATATGTTGACGATGGCAACCTGGTCCAGAGGCCAACTGTCCATGTTCGGGTCAAGGCCGAGGATGTCTACCGGACCGAACAAGAAAGCTTCGCTCTGTTCCCACGGAGTACGTGCGACTAACCAAGCATCGCAGGCTGTCTCGAAAGTGGCATCACTCGGATTGTTGTAGAAGTCCCGGACGGCAGCGCAGAGGGCGGTGTTCTTTTCTTTCAAGTCCTTATAAGTAGGCAACACCACCTTGTTCACAAAGCCGTTGACTACGCTGTCCATTTCCGCGTCGGTAATGGTTCCGTTTGCGTATGCTGCCTGAATGGCACCTTTTAATTCTTGGGTGAGCGTTATCCCTAAGGCGACACAAGCCGATTGTGCCACAGGTACCTTTGCGTCACCGATATTGTTACGGAACGGTTGCGGGATGGCAAGGATAGCATTCTTAGTACTTTCGATTTCGTTGGCAATCTTCGTGTTCAACGCAGGATTGATTTTTTGTACCAAGTTATACAATGAGTACTGGCTAACCGTGCTGTCCATGCTGTTGAAGTAAGAGTTACGGATGGAACGGATGTTATTGGAGTAGTCGTCGCGTGAATGGAAGCTATACCAAGATTCCACGGCGTAAAGGGCCTCGGTCTGCTGTCCGGCCGTCCATTTGTTGTAGGGGTCGCCGATTTTGGAGTTGCCCACCTCGTCCGTGATTTCCACGCACTTGTCGATAATCTGTTCGATACAGCTCAATGCGGAAGTGTAAGTACCGCCGTTGTGTTCTATGAAAGTCTTTTTGAAAGCTTCTCCGCCTTGGAACGAAGTCTCCCAACTGTCATAGAGGGTCGTGGCATCCTTCTGCAACAGCTTGGCTACTTGGAGTGAGTAGTTGCGCCAACTGGCGGCGTTTTCCGGAGTATAGTTCAAATTTGCGGCATCGTCGAACTTTTCGTCAGGCTTCGGACCGCCATTGTTGCCATCGTCGTCGCTGCAAGAAGCGGCTGTGAGACTTGTAAAGGCCATTCCCATCAGGAATAAGGCTGAATAGAAAAATTTCTTTTTCATGACTTTGATTTTTTTTGATATGATTTGAAATGATATAGTCTCTTGTTATTTGCTCCAGAACCAACCTACATAGGCCACGCCAATGGCAAATTCATTTTCGCTGTTGTATTTGCCGCCGCCGATTTTACGGGTCGTGTAGTCTGCTTTGAACACCAGGTTCGGCAGGGCCTTCCAGTTCAGGCCGGCTGTCCACATGCTTACTTTTTCTCGGTCATCGGCTCCTTGACGGGCGATTACTTCTTCCTGTGGGTTGTAGTATTCATATCGGGCGAACGGGTAGAGGGCAGGGCATTTGGGAGTGCCTGCTATGCCCTGTAAATTCAGGCCCAACTCTGTGCCGTAGCTCACTGCCTTCTTGGCGATAGGGACGGCACGGGTATAAGGGCTGTTGTTTCCTAAATTCAGGTTGGCTTGGCTCAGCTTGTCGCTCTTGCCGAGATTGCCGAAGATACAATTTCCACGGAATGTCAGGAAGCGGTTGATGTACTGTGCATCCACCGTATATATCCTTACCGGGATATCGCCGTAACTCGTGTAAGTCGTGGGCTTGTCTGCATTGGCACCTATATTGTTGCAGAAATACCATGAACCTCCCACGCGCAGGCCCGGTACTCCACGGTAATCTACACGTGCCACGTAGGCCGGTGAGGTGAAGTTGTCGTACTCGAAGATGCTGGTCTTGCCGCTTCCGGCCCACGTCTTCCGGTCGAAACCATTGGCGTTGAGGCCGGTCACTACCATAGCTTGGTAGTCGAACGTAGCCCATCCCTTACCTAGCGTACCGAACAATTCAAGACCCGTTTCATGCCAAGTGGAGGGGATGATTTTCGTTTCCCCTTCCGGGCGGCTCGTTCCGAAGAAATTGACGGGTTCGTGGTGGGAATTGGTCAAGCCGACTGGCACGATCAAGTGGCCTACCCGCACGTTGATTTCCGGAAGGATGAGGCGCGTGATGTGGAATTGTTCCAAAGCCACTTCGCCGCCTTTTTCTATTTCCGTTTCGTAATCGCCGTTTTCGCTGTTTTCCAGTTCGTAGGCTGCTCCCGTTCCTCCGCTTTCAAATTCGATTTCAGCTCCTAACACCCATTTGGGGGTGAACTTATAATCGAAAGCGACCACGAAGCGGGGAATGGAAATGGTGTTACGGTTCGTTTTGGTATTTCCTATCTTGTTGCCCCAATAACGGTTGATGCCGTAGTCTTTGAAGTTGGCTACCATTTCTCCATATCCGCCCACGCGGAATTTCTCGTAAGTGTCGTTGTCACCGGTTTCTTCTTGGGCAGAAACGCTTCCGAACGCTATCAGGCAACCCAAGGCCGCAGCTAAGACAAATCTCTTCCTTTCCATGTTTTTATTGCTTTTTTTATCTTTTTACCCTTTTCTTTGTTTTGACGCTGCAAAGTTACCGGGTTGGTTAAAAAGCATCAATACGCAAAAATGGGCAATTTCATTTGAGGGGTGATTAGGACAGTATACCTACATGAGGTGGTATTTACCTAATATTTTTTGATAATACTCAATTATAGCGATTGTCAGGGTCGTTTTTTTTTCCGTTCTTTGCAAGAAGTTTAACGATTTAAGGTATCATGTCTGAAAAATATAAAGAGACCGACCGGATGGGGGATATCATTTGCGATGATTACCGCATCTTGCAAGTGATTAGTCGGTTCGGGCTTACGTTAGGGTTTGGCGACCATACGGTGAGCGAAACCTGCTTGGCAGCGGGAGTAGATGCCCCCACTTTTTTGGCAGTGGTGAATTTCATACGTTCCAACGGGCGGACGTCGAATTTGTCCGATATTGTGGAGTCTTTGTCGCTCACGGCATTAATGAATTACCTTCGCCGCTCTCATGATTACTTTGTGAAGTTCCGTTTGCCGGCCATCCGGCGTAAACTGATAGAAGCGATAGACTGTTCGGCACGCAATCAGATTGCATTTCTCATCCTGAAGTTTTACGACGAGTTCGCTTCGGAAGTCGGACGTCACATGGATTACGAGGACAAGCATATCCATACGTATGTGAGCGATTTGATGAAGGGCGTGAAAACCAGTCCGGACGTGAACATCCACAAGCTGTCCCATCAGCATCACGACAACCACGCGCAGCTCGAAAAAAGCCTGTCCGAACTGAAAAGCATCATCATCAAGTACTATCCCACGGGTAGCAACGCGCAGTTGCTCAACGACGTGTTGATAGACCTTTTCATGACGGAAGAAGACCTGTTCAGCCATTGCCATTTGGAGGACACCTTGTTTCTGGAAGCCGTGGTGCGGTTGGAAGACGAACGCCAGGAACAGGCCCGCGAGGAAAATCCCCAGACAGAGGAACAGGACGGGGAGGATAGCGCGAATGATGCGTTGAGCGACCGGGAGAAAGAAGTTATCGTTTGCGTGGTGAAAGGCATGTCGAACAAAGAAATTGCCGAGCAGTTGTATATATCGGTCAATACCGTGATGACGCATCGCCGCAACATCAGCCGTAAACTCCAGATTCATTCTCCCGCAGGGCTGACCATTTATGCGATTGTAAACGGGCTGATTAACCTGGAAGATGTGAAACTGTAAAGGCGGATGCCTTTTCCTTTAAATTAGACAGACATGGAATCTATCGGTCTTTTTTGTGCCGCTTCGGACCGGCTTGAGGCAAGCTATTATGACTTGGCCGGGGCTTTTGGCCGCCTCGTGGGGGAGCGCGGCCTGACGTTGGTGTATGGCGGAGCCGATTCCGGTCTGATGGAGAGCGCCGCACGCGGAGTGAAAAATGCCGGTGGACATGTGGTGGGCATTGTACCGTCTGTCTTGGAAACGCGCCGGCGCGTGAGCCGTTATGTGGACGAGGTGGTGCCGTGTCACGATTTGAGCGACCGTAAAGCCATTATGGTGGAGCGTAGCGACGTGCTGGTAGCTTTGCCGGGCGGTGTCGGGACGTTGGACGAGGTGTTCACCGTGATGGCTGCAAATAGTATCGGCTATCACCGGAAGAAAGTGGTTTTGTTGGCTTTAGACGGATTTTGGGACGGGCTGGTTGAGGTGTTGCAGGAGATGGACCGGCGAGGTTTCGTCAATGTTCCCTTGGAGCAATACCTTGTCGTGGCACGTTCGTGGGATGAGCTTCAGGCTGTCTTGGCGTAATTTTCCCGAAGCTCACGGCACGGAGGGAAAAGACCGGATTGGCTTTCTGTCAAAGTGTCAGATTCAACTCTCTGAGAATGGCCCATATCATTCCGGATAGGGCTTCGCCTGCGAATACGCCAGCCATGGCGGTTTTCCTTTTGACGTAATGTCGTTCGTTTTCTTTTTTTGCTTTCTTTCCGAAGCCCTGTGAGAGTTGTAACGTAGCATGCCATGAGGTTATGGGTAAGCATCATGTGGATTTTCATGGAGATGTGACAGGAATTTCGTGAGGTCCGGAGCGGGGCAAATAGGTGGAAAATCCGCTTTTTCGAGACCTCTTTTTGAGGTTCACACGGGCCGTTTTCCTTTTTCTGCGGTTCGGTTCGGAAAGTTATGCGGAGAAAAATTTTTCGCTTTCAGCCAAACGAAAAATCGTTCGCCTGTGATTGATTTGCATATATGCAGTTTTTTAGGTGGAAATCGGTGGACTATGCGCATAAATATGCAAAAAGTCTTTCCGGTTGCTTCCGGAACTCATTTTTTTCATTCCCTTTTTACAAAGAAAGGCTGACATTTTGTTACCGTTTGGCCTAAAAGTGCGGTATGATGTTGTTCCTTAAAAATAAAAATGATAAATTTGGGCATTGGCTTTCGGCCTTTGGGGAGATTTATAGGGAATCGTTTCTGTCCGTTTCTTCCAAGGGGAGAATCATGCTAATGTATAACGGTTAAACAAAATGCAATGAAGAATACGTTTTTTGTTTTTGGGTGTGTGTCTTTTTTCATCGCGGGATGTAGTCCGAAAGTGATGACGGAAGTGGTGAAGTCTTATCCCGTCACGCGGGCGTACGACGTACGGCTTTTCGAGGCGAAGGATACCTTGCCCCCTGCGGCCGAAGTATTGGGGCGTGCTTCCGTGGAGAAAGGGACGGAAAGTGATGCTGAGACCATGGTCAAGGTGGAGACGGCCAAGGTGGGCGGCAACGCTTTTGCCGTGAAAGAGAAATCTTCGTCTTTCATGGGACGGTCGTACAGGATGGACGGTTACATGTTGCGTTTTCCGGGTACACGTTTGGAAGTAGACCAAGCGTTGGACGGGCTTGCCGCAAATCGTTTTTGGACGGATTCGGATCATGAGACCGCGAAGGATGAAAAGAAAGACGGTACGAGCACACTTTACTTGAATGCCGGAGGGGGATTCATCACCAGTGAATTGCGTACGCCCGGAGGAACAGCCGTGTGGGGTCATCCGCGCCGGGGCACGGAGATGCAGGCCGGATGGGACTGGGTGGGGCGTAAAGGGTTGGGAGGCGGCCTGTTTTTCTCGGCTTACCATTCCCGGGCTTATGGTCTTGCGTCTCCGCCGGAGGTGGCCGACGAGCGGTTTCACATGAATTTCTTCTATATCGGACCCGAGTTTGTGGTCAGGACGTTTTTCAGTGATTATTGGTCGGCAAAGGCTGCTTTGGGGTTAGGGGCATTCTTTTCGCGCGAAAAGGTACGCGACAACTCTCGGCTGGATTACGGTTTGGACGGCTGGGGCGGGCATTTCCAGTTGGGATTGGAGTACCGTCTGGCCGAGCATGTCGGTGTAGGATTGAACGGAGGGTACATCCTCGGTTGGTTTCCCGGCAAAGACTTTGCAAGGGAGTTCTTTCCCGATGATGGCTTAGGCGAACTGGGCAAGTCCGGGAAACGGAAAGAATTGGACGGTTATTTCCATTTCTTCGTGACGGGCGGACTGCGCTTTTATTTCTGAACATCTTGCCCGGACGAGGCCTGAAGTTCCTTGGCCATCTGCTTTCCGAATTCTTCGTCGATGGAGTTGTGTATGCTGCCGCAGACGTCGGCGGCGAACCGTATGCCGCAGTCGACGGCTTGATGCCATTGTGCGCAGGGCAGGCCGGGCAGGTCGATGCGGCGGATACCATAGCGTATCAGCCCGTAAATGAATCCGGCATTGAAGTTGTCTCCCGCTCCGATGGTACTGACTGTGCGTACGGGCGGTACCGGAAAGCGTGAGCTTCCTTCGGGTGTGAACAGTACGACGCCTTCCGCTCCGCAGGTACAGAGAAAAAGCGGGCAGTAGGGCGCGATATGCAGCCGGTAGATTTCCTCCGCATCACGCAGGCCGTACATCACCTCGAAGTCGTCGGCCGAACCGCGTACGAGGTCGGCCAGCCGGAAGTTTTCGTGGATGGACGGAAGGAGTTCCCGGATTCTGTCTTTGTAGGTACGGCGGTAGTTCAGGTCGTAGTACAGGATGGCGTTCCGGCTGCGGGCGTATTCCAGAAACGATTTGACTTGGGGACGGATGTAGGGATTGAGGGCATAATAGGAGCCGAATTGTATGATGTCATCGGTTTCCACCGTGGGGTGGATGAAATCCTCCAGCGTGTGCGGCGGTTGTTTATAGAACATGTAATGGGCATCGTTCCGTTCGTCGAGGAAGGCCAGCGACACGGCGGATTGGATGTCACTGCGCATCCGCAGGTAACTGGTGTCCACATGGTTGGCGTTCAGGAAGTCCGCGATTCGCCGTCCCACCTCGTCGTGTCCCGTTTCGCCGACGAAAACGGCCGGGATGCCCGCCCGTCCGATGGAAATGATACTGTTGAACGACGAGCCGCCCGGAACGGCAGCCGTAGGCTGTGCTCCGTGAAAGATAATGTCCATGATGGTTTCGCCCATCCCGATGACTTTGCGCATGAATGTCTGGTTTAGAAACAAGTGAATGCAAACATACGATAAAAAAGTGGAATAAGTCGTAGAAAAAAGTGAAAAAAACGAAGATTTGTCGTACCTTTGCCCATTCAATTTTTAGGGAAGGCGGTTTTCAGGCGTTGTGATACACTGAAGGGTTGTTTTTGTATGTTGTAAGCGTCGTGCGCTGCCTTTGGTGTATTAATTTAATAATTAACGTATTGAAAACTTTTGAGGAGCTTGGTGTTTCTGCGGAAATCAGACAAGCTATTGAGGAAATGGGGTATGAAAACCCGATGCCGGTACAGGAGGAAGTGATTCCTTACTTGCTGGGAGTGAATAACGACGTTGTGGCGCTGGCACAGACCGGTACCGGAAAAACAGCAGCTTACGGTTTGCCCGTCTTGCAGAAAGTGGATGCCACGCGCAATGTGACGCAGGCTCTCATCCTGAGTCCCACCCGAGAACTTTGTTTGCAGATAGCGGATGATTTGGAGAACTACTCCAAATACTTGCCCGGTGTGCGCGTATTGCCGGTGTACGGCGGTGCGAACATCGAACCGCAAATCCGTACGCTGAGGAAGGGCGTACAGGTCATTGTGGCTACGCCGGGCCGTCTGATCGACCTGATGGAGCGTGGGGCGGCTTCGCTGGAGCATGTGGAAAACGTGGTGTTGGACGAAGCCGACGAGATGCTTTCCATGGGGTTCACGGAGAGCATAGACAAGATTCTGGCCGGGGTGCCCGAAAACCATAACACATTGCTCTTCTCTGCCACGATGAGCCGTGAGATAGAGCGTATCTCGAAGAAGTACCTGCGCGAAGCCAAGGAAATCGTGGTAGGCTCGCGCAACGAGGGGGCGGAAACGGTGAACCACGTGTATTATATGGTGCATGCCAAGGACAAATACCTGGCCTTGAAGCGTATTGTGGATTATTATCCCAAGATTTATGCCATCATCTTCTGCCGCACGCGCATGGAGACGCAGGAAGTGGCCGATAAGCTCATACAGGATGGTTACAATGCCGACTCGTTGCATGGCGACCTTTCGCAGCAACAGCGTGACCTGACGATGCAGAAATTCCGCCAGCACCGCGTACAGTTCCTCGTGGCTACCGACGTGGCGGCGCGAGGACTCGATGTGGAGGACTTGACGCACGTCATCAATTACGGTATGCCGGACGACATCGAGAATTACACGCACCGCAGTGGGCGTACGGGACGTGCGGGCAAGAAGGGGACGAGTATTTGTATCGTCCACACGCGCGAACGTTCCAAAATCCGCGAGATAGAAAAGGTTATCGGCAAGGAGTTTGTCAAAGGGGAGATGCCCAGCGGCAAGGAAATCTGTGCCAAACAATTATATAAGGTAATAGACGACATCGAGCGCGTGGAGGTGGACGAGGAGGAAATCGAACAGTTCCTGCCCGAAGTGTACCGTAAGTTGGAATGGCTCGACAAGGAAGACCTCATCAAGCGTGTGGTGAGTCGGGAGTTCGGCCGTTTCCTGCAATACTATGCCAACGCGCCTGAAATCAGCGAACCGACGGGACGTGGGGAGAAGGGCGACAAGAAAGGCAAACGCGGCGGACGCAAGCCCGAAGAGGGATACACCCGGTTGTTCCTTAATTTGGGTAAGGTGGACGGTTTCTATGCCAAAGAGGTGATGAAGCTGGTGAACGACCATGTGCAAGGCAAGGTGGAAATCGGGCGTATCGACCTGATGAAGAGCTTTTCTTTCTTTGAGGTGCCCGACGGTGAGGCCGACCGTGTGTTGCACGGGCTTTCCGGTGTGCAGGTGAAGGGACGTAAAGTCAACGTGGAAGTGGCTACCGGAGAGGCTCACGAGGCCGGAGAAGGCAAGTCGAGCCGTCGGTCCGGTCGTGATGGCCGGAGTGGGGGTGACGCAAAGGGCAGTCGCGACCGTAAGAAACATGGTGGAGGAAAAACCTACGAAGAGGCCATGTCCGGCAAAGGAAAGGGCAAAAAAGGTAAGGATATGGGCGGCAAGGATAATGCACGGAAATTTGCGAGTAAGCGAGAGCAGACCGAGCTTGCTCGAAGTCTGCCGAGTGGGAGCAAATTATCCAAAGCAGCCAAACCGTCTCGTGAAGAACGGGGATACACCGCACCGCACGGTAAGAAATATACGAAAGACGATTGGAAACAGTTCTTCCAGCCACAAGACGGAAAGGACTTGGTAGGTGATGAGCCGGACTTCTCGGAAGAAGGATGGGCGCGTCGTTTCCCGAAAAAATAAGATAGAAAAATCTCCCGGTTACGAACCTAAACGTAACCGGGAGATTTTTTTATTCCGAATGCAAGACTTCTGATTTATTTAACGATGACTTTCCGGCCATTCACAATGTAGATGCCGCGTCCGAGACCGTCGAGCGACGTGGCTTGCCGACGCACGCAAACACCGCTGAGGCTGTACACATCCGAAGGGGTGGCAAAAAGGTCTTCTGCCTGTGTCTTGTCGGTAATAGCCGGACGGATGTCGGTTACAAAATCCGGAGACATGCTTCCGTAATAGTACAGACGGAAGTCATCGAATATACACCAATAGCTAGAGCTTGTTTCACTGCAGCGCATGCCGACTTTCAGCTTGGAGTCATCTTCTGTCAACTGTGTAACTACACCGTTGTCATAAAGGTCGGCTGCAAAATATAAGCTTGCAGCTTGCATGTTGTTCGGTACGTAGCGGGTCGGATTGGAGCCTACGGCCGTTTCGCTTCCGCCCAATTTCTTGGTTTGTGCCTCTGCTGCAATATTTTGTATTTTGGCTTCTTTGTCGCCGGCATAGATTGTAGCATTCACATCGTCTTGTCCGGCAATAAAAGCTTTATACACGTCTGCTGTGGTTCCCGGGCGTTGGAATCCTCGGCCTTTGAATTGGTAAGTTCCGGCTGGCAGTCCTGTGACAGTCTGGTTGAAGTCGAATGTATTCTCGAAGAACTCGCCGCAAGAGAATGATATGGTCGGTTTGGAGGACCAGCCTTCGCCGTCCGTGAGTTCGGCATCGGACATCAGAAATGTGATGTCGAAAGGCTGTTCTACGCTTTCCGGGGTGGCTTCGGCCAGGAATGCCATTCCGGCAGTCAGGGCTTCTTCCGTCAGAGAGGAGATTCCCTCTGAAGTGATTTCCGTGTCGCGGCTTTTCTCTTCGATTTCCGAGAGTTTGGCCGTCAGCGTGGCATCCGTGCCGGCTTCATCTTCGGTATGCGGGGTGTTTGCCAATGCTTTAATACGGGTCAGCATGTCTTCGAGTTCAGCTTTGCGTTCGTCCTTTACTGCGGTGTCGAATGCCTGAAGTTCTTCGCCGGACAATATGATCCAGCGTTGGTCTTTAGTCGAGTTGGCAATGTTGAAAGTTTCGTTGGTTATTCTTCCTCCGGCATTAGAACCCATGCATGGGGGATTGAGCGTTTTTTCCGGCCGGATAATCCAATAACCCCGTGCTGTGACAGCGGTGCTGCCTGTCCCGATATTGACATCTGTACGTCCGCGCATGAATTGGAAGCTTTCAGTCGTTGTCGGAGTTTCTTTATTGGTGGTGAGGAATTTGTTTCTGGATGTATTGTATGTCAGATATTGTCCTGTTCCCACGTTGCGAAGCTGATAATAGCAGGTCTTCGGGTTAAACGTGACATACCACGCCGCATTGTCGTTTGCCGCAGCTTCGGCAGCGGTCATTTCTTCGCATGTGATGGCGGTACTGTTGGGGTTGGCCACTAAATAAGATGTATAGAGGCCGGCTGTTTCGTCTTCGTTCTTGAGATAGTATTTTACGTGGTCTTCCTGCTCGAATACGTAGGCGGGGGTGGCAAATCCTCCGGTGGGGGGAAGTCCGTCTTCTCCGAGTGCCTGCGTAATCAACCCGTTGCCTATGTACAGCACTTCGCTTCCTGTGTCTTCATGTGCGCCGTTGATACCATAGGGCCACATGTGTGTGTTGTCCCCGGTCATGACTGCTGTCGGATTATTGTCCCAGAACCGTAGGACTGCATTGGCCCGTTCGCCTAACCAGTCGCCCCGGTCACCGTTGGCTCTTAAGTTGCCGTTCCACCATATTTCATGTTGTCCTACGCCTATGGCATGCCCCATCTCGTGCATGATGGTACCGGTGCGTTGGTAGCTGGCATTCGGGCCTACTCTCATCCACCCTCCATAGCTGCAGTCGGCTGTGGGAGTCCCTGCACCGAAACTAACAGTCAAATGTAGTCCTTGTATGCTGGTCAAATGGTTCCAATAGTCTACGGCAGAGCCTACGGCTGCATTGATGCGTGCATTGGCGTCGGCCGGTCCACCGTTATTGTAAGACCATGTTATCTTGCCCTCCGGTAACGTGATTACTTTTATTACGTCTCCATAGCCTACGGCGTAGCCTTTGGTCATGGCGTAGGCACGTATGTAATAAATGGTAGACGGTTCCAAGTCTTTCATCCAGTAGATGTAACCGTTGTTGTTCAGGTATTCGGTGGTGCGGTTGTCCAATACTGTGGGTTCGGGAGAGGTGCTCCAACAAAAACCGTGTTCCAATAAATCGGATGTGGACACGCCGGATATGGTGCTTCGTCCGAATGCCATCGTGGAGCCGCGTGCATATCGTGTGTCGGTTACTACGGTAGGAGCCGTACCGGTCGCGTTAGCCAAGGAAAACGCCAAAGTTGCTGTTTCCAATTGGGTCACGGCAAGTGCCAGATCTTCCAGACTGGCTTCTAAGTTATTTACTGTGGATTGGGCCGATTGGATGGCGGCATCGAATTCTTCTGCTCCGCTTTGGCTACCGTCACCGTATGCTTCAAGTGCCTTGTCAATGGCGGCTTGAAGTTCTCGGTAAGCTTCGATGGACGTTTGAGCTTCTGTGGTAGCTTTGCGCAGGCGGACGGCAACCTCGGCTATATTTTCGTCGGTGGGTGCTCCCACTTCCTGTTGAGCGGCTTGAATAGCGGCATTGAGTTCCGAGAGCACGTCCTTTTGCATTTTTTCGGAAACCAATGTTTGTGCCTGTTCGATGCGGCGTTGCAGTTCTTCTTGTATTTCTGTTAAATCATTGTTGACAGCATACAGCCGGAAGTTATCGCAGGCGATCCAATTTCCGGTAGCGTTTTCTGCTTTGAAACCTACGGTGGCTTGTCCTTCGATGACCGTAAAGGTCAGGGAGTAGTCATTGATGGCACCGACAGAAACTTGTTCATTATCCGCAAAGACATACGCTCCGCTTTGTGTGGCCGAACTGTTTTGCTGAATGTTTTGTGCGGCTACGGTCAGCTTGTAGACCCCGTTTTTCAGAGAGGTCAGCGTTTGACTGACATGGGCATCAGCTACTTTGTTACCTTGTCCGACCCATTGTTCTACGTAAGTATTACCGTCTTTTTTGGAAAAAGAGGTATTCGTTTGGGTTTGCATTCCGGCATTATCCCAGTCCGTGAAGTTGCTTTCAAAACTTGGATTCTTTAGGTAAGTGTCTGTGACTTCAGTCTGTGCATGCAACGTGTAGGAACTCCAGCAGACCAAAGCTCCGGCCATCAGGAAATGAGTAAACTTGTTTTTCATGATGCTTTTGTTTAGAATGGTTTGTTCAAAATTGAAATTAAGTTATAAACTGTTCGCAAATTTATAGTTTAGTATCCAATAATACAATTTTGTTTCGCAGAAACTTATGTTAAATATCTGCAAAGCATGTGGTTGATAACACAGCCGGACCGTCCTTAATATACTAAAGACGGTCCGGCCGGATAATGGGTTCGGGACGAAAGTTATCGTGCACCTATTTCTTGGATAAGACGTTCCGCCTTGCCCCATCGGTCGATGATGTAAAGTACATAACGGATGTCTACACCGATACAACGGGTCAAATCCTGTGTGAAAGTAATGTCGCTGCTCAAGGCGTCCCAGTTACCGTCGAAAGCCAGTCCGATAAGTTCGCCCTTGCCGTTGAACATCGGGCTGCCGGAATTTCCGCCGGTAATGTCGTTGTTCGTAAGAAAACAGAGCTGCATTTCGCCGCTTTCCTTGTCTTTGTAAGGGCCGAAGTCGCCTTTTTCGAAGAGAGCTTTGACTTCCGGTTCCACTTTATATTCATCTATTCTGTCGCTTTGTGCTACTTTATCCAACAGACTCGGCATGGTAGTAAAGTAGTTCTGGTGTCCGGCAGCACTGGTGTAGTCGTCTACGAAACCGTAGCTCAGGCGCATGGTCGAGTTCGCATCCGAATAATGCGGCTGGTCCATTTCCATTTCAAGTATGGCTTCGCAAAGCAGTCTTTCCTTTTCTGCCACGTCCATGTTGTACTGACTGATTTGGTCAGATACTTTTCCGCCAAGTTCCATCACACTCTTCAGGCATTTCAGTGCCATGTCATTATCTTTTTGTTCTTGGGTCAGCGTCAGATTGACACAGTTTGTATCGGTCAGGACCGACTGTTTGAACATGGCATCCACATAGGTACGGATGTCGTTATTGTATTCTTTTTCTATCGTCTGATAGAAGTCCGGCAGATATTCGGGTTTTACTTGCTTGGCGTAATTGTCTATCAAGGCCGTCATCGTTTCCTTGTCGACCTCCTCGTTCCAGTCCTTGTATTGTTGACGCAGACGGTTTTTCCAAGTTGCCTTGCCCGTTTCTCCTCCTGCGTTTTGCAAGTTGTCGAAGTAGAAAGCGATACGCATCAGGTCAGGACCTCCAAGGAAAGACTCGTTCAGGAACGCGATGGCGCGGTTGCCGTCTTTGCGGGCTGCGTACGCTTTTTCAAGTTCGGGAGCCAAGTTGCCGAAGCGTTCTTGTCTTTTTTTGCTTTTTTGTGCCCATTCGTTGATTTGTTGTTCTTGTTTTTTCTTCTGTTCTACGACTTTCAACTCTTTAAGCGCCTTGTTCATGCCGATACTGTTTTTCCAATAGTTGGAACTGTTGGCATATTTGGAAGCATACTGCAAACGGATTTTCGGATCGCTGTCCATCCATTTCTTCCATATCCCTTGCTTCACGCCACGTACATTGATTCGGGATTCGTTGGTATTCTCCATGCGTTCCACGATTCCGTAAGAAGAGAGATAACGGTTGGTACGTCCGGGATAGCCGATGGTCATACAGTAGTCTCCTTTCTTGAAACCTTCTAAAGAGACTTTTGCATAACGTTCGGCTTTCAACGGGCGGTTGTCCGCACTGTATTCGGCAGGCTGGTTGTCCTTGTCGGCATAAATGCGGAAGACACTGAAGTCGCAGGTTTGGCGCGGCCACATCCAATTGTCCGTTTCACCGCCGAACTTGCCTAAGCTTTGAGGCGGTGCGAATACCAGACGGATATCGTCGTATTGTTTATATACGTTGACATAGAAGGCGTTTCCCGTGTAATAGGGGCTGACTTCACAAATCAACTCCGGATATTTCTTTGCATATTCGTTTTCTATGGCCAGGCAGATGGAGTCCACACTGTTCCAACGCATTTTTTCTTTGGCATTTTCACCCAATTTGGCCATCTCGGCGGCATGTTCCTTGTAGTATTTGTCCAAGGCTTTGTTTACCCGTTTGGTGATATCTTCCGTCCTTTGGAGGATCTGTACATAAAGGCCTTTTGCTGGAAGTTCTTCCGCTTGTGTACGGGCCACGAATCCGTTCTTCAGGATGTCGTTTTCAGGTGTGGCCAAAGCCTGTATGTTACCGAAGCCGCAGTGGTGGTTTGTAAAGACCAAACCGTCCGGTGAGACTACGACACCGGAACAGAAGCCACCGAAACTGACCACAGCGTCTTTCAGCGAGGTGCCTTTCGTATTATACAATTCTTTTTCGCTCATTTGCAGTCCCAAATCCTTCATGACCTTCATACTTTTGGGCGAAATGTGGCTGAGCATCCACATGCCTTCATCGGCCTTCATACCGTTGAGACCACAAACGAAGGCGAGTAACGTTAAAAACTTTTTCTTCATATTTATCTGTTAAATGGTTATTTTTTGTTGTTTTCTATCTTTGTTCCGACAATGAGTTTCATGTTTTGGGCTTTCAGTCTGGCTTTGAGCCATTCCTCCATCTTCTCCCGATTCTGAGCCGATAACTTTTCTTTCAGAGTAAGACTTACCAAGGTCAAAGAGTCTTTCTTCGTACTGTCGCCGACAGTATAGGAAATGGTGCGAGAGATACTGACGCGTGCCGCTTCGGGGAACAGAGTCGCCATTTCCGCACTGACGGACTGGGCTTGTTGTTCAGTAGCTTTGTAAAAGTCCAATTCTTTCTGCAACCGGTCCCCGCGTTCCTGTTCATTGGCCAACAACTGTGCACTTTTGTCTGCCTGTTTGACGGCCGGATCGTTCAGCATCGACTTCAGTTCGTTTGTGCTGAGATTCTTTGTACCTTGTACGATGGACAGTTTGACGTCCTTTAATCCGAAGCGTTCCATCTGGCTTCTCATCCTTTCCAATTCTTTTTCGGCTATCTCTTCCCCGATGGTAACGAGGCGGATTTCTTTGGTGCGGTAGTCTGCCTTTTTTGTGATGACCTGCGTCTGATCGGACGTGACGACTTGTGTTACGAAATTATTGACCTTACTCATGAATATGTCTTCCCGGACCAGCGTATAGGTAAGAAGGGCAGAAGGTAGCATCGTGAGCACGGCTATGGTGATAATGATATGCTTCACTCGCTTTTCCCGCTGTTTGTCCACAAATACCTTCTTCTTGAAATCCAGGATGTTCACTCCTACGAACGTGGCCAAAGCAATGAAAATGGAATTGATGAGATAGAGATAGAAGGCTCCGGCTGCGTAAAGCCAGTTGCCCGTGGCCAGTCCGAAACCGGTCGTACAGAGGGGAGGCATGATGGCTGTGGCTATGGCTACGCCGGGAATGACGTTACCTCCGCGTTGCCCCGTGCTACATAAGGCTACGATGCCGGCCAGTCCGCCGAAGAGCGCGATGAGCACGTCGTAAATCGTAGGTGAGGTTCGGGCCAGCAGTTCGGACTGAGCCTCGTCTATCGGTGTGATGGCAAAATAGAACGTTGCCGTGAGCACACTGAAAATAGTGGCGGTGGCAAAACTGCGGAACGCCCGTTTGAGCAGTTCGAAATCGTAGATACCCACGCCCAGTCCCATGCCGACAATCGGACCCATGAGCGGAGAAATCAACATGGCACCGATGATGACGGCGGCAGAGTTGGTGTTCAGGCCCAGGGAAGCCACAAAGATGGCGAAAATCAAGATCCAGAGATTGGCTCCGCGAAAGTCGATACCAGCCTTGATAGAGGCTATGGTTTCTTCTTCCGGCGCCTTATCTTCCTTCATGCTTAAAAGTCTGCGGATAAACAGGTTGAGGTAACTCCGTTGTTTTTTGGGTTTATTTTCCATGATTTTACTTTTGAGGTTTACGAAAATATTTGCCGATGACCGGTAGGCTTCGTACCGGTAGGTCGTGTTTCAGGATATGTCCGACGAAGAGCAGGATGAGCACCGTGTTGATACCCAGTCGTGTCCATACGGGCCATTCTTCGGGCGTACAGGCCATGATGGCGTAGAAGCCTCCGGCAATCAGTACGTAGATGCCGATGGATTTCAACGGATATCGGACGGGGTTTTTCTTCTGTCCCACGATGTAGGACAGGAGCATGGCCGTGGCGTATCCGGCGAAACCGCCCCAGGCACATGCCATGTAGCTGTACGTCGGGATGAAGATGATGTTGACGGCAAAGAGGACCAAACAACCGGCAGCCGAGAACCAGGCCCCCCAAATCGTCTTGTCGATGAGCTTGTACCAAAACGAAAGGTTGAAGTAAACCCCCATCATGATTTCGGCTGCCATGACAATGGGGACGACACGTAAGCCGGGCCAATAGTCCGGAGCTATGATTCGTTTCAGGATGTCCATGTAGCCGATAACGCAAAGGTAGGCCAGCAGGGTGAAGATGATGAAGAACTTCATGACCGTGGCGTAGGTCTCTCCGCTGTTCTTGTCCTTAGCCTTGCCGAACACAAACGGCTCATACGCATAGCGGAAAGCTTGGGTGATCATGGCCATTATCATGGCAATCTTCACGCAAGCACCGTAGATGCCCAGTTCGGACTTGGCCGCTTCCGCGTCGCCGTACACCAACGGGAAGATGATTTTGTCGGCCGTCTGGTTCAGGATGCCCGCGATACCGAGAATCAGGATGGGCCAACTGTAGCCCAACATACGTTTCATCAGCCGGGTGTCGAACCGATATTTGAATCCTGTCAGTTCGGGAATGAAGAAGAAGGTGATGAACGATGTACAGACAAGGTTCAGGATGAAGGCATATCCCGGTCCGACAGACGGGTTATAAATTGCGCCCACCCATGCGTGGCGGACGTACAATGCCGGAAGCACGACGAAATAAAGGATGTTCAACGTGATGTTGAGCACGATGAACAGCATCTTCAACGCGAAAAACTTGATAGGACGGTGCTGGTAGCGCAGCCAGGCAAAGGGAATGGCCTGAAAGGCATCCAAGGCTACCGTGACCGCCATGATTCCCACATATTCCGGATGGTCTGCGTAGCCTATGCCGGAAGCTATCGGATGGAGGAAAGCCAGTACGAGCAAGGCAAACAGCAGAGACAGGCTGCCCACCATGGTGAGCGTCGTGCCATAGACCGTTTGCGGATTTTCCCCCTCTTTGTTGGCAAAACGGAACAGCGTGGTTTCCATGCCGAACGTAAGGATGACCATCAAAAGCGCCACGTAGGCATAAATGTTGGTCACGATGCCATAGCCTCCGCTTTCCACGGTCATCTTGGCCGTATAGAGCGGGACCAGCAAATAGTTCAGGAACTTTCCGATGATGCTGCTTAGTCCGTAGATGGCGGTGTCTTTGGCCACCGATTTCAATTCTGCCATATTTCGTTCAGTTTGTTTCTATTATGCTCCGAAAAAGAGATAAGCCACACCGATGGCGGCCACTATACCTGCCAAATCGGCCAACAGGCCGCAAGCCACGGCATGCCGCGTGCGGGTGATGCCCACACTGCCGAAATAAACGGCTAATATATAAAAGGTGGTGTCGGTCGCGCCTTGGAAAATACAGCTCAACCGTCCCACGAAAGAGTCTGCGCCGTAGGTCTCCATGGCATCCACCATCATGCCGCGCGCCCCGCTGCCGCTCAGCGGTTTCATCAGTGCGGTAGGCAGTGCACCGACAAAGTCTGCATCGCCGCCGCAGGCTTTGACGACTGCAGCGATGCCGTCTGTCAACAAATCCATGGCCCCCGAAGCACGGAATACCCCGATGCCCACCAAGATGGCGACTAAATAGGGAATGATACGTACGGCTGTGGTAAAACCGTCTTTTGCTCCTTCGATAAAGGCGTCGTACACGTTAACGCGTTTCCTGACACCGGCAGCAATGAAAGCGATGATGATGCAGAAGAGCAGTACGTTGGCGATAGTCGTACTCCACAAGTTCATCTCTTCTTTGTCCAACCGGCTGAAGCCATACACGATGCCGGCTACGGCCAGACAGGCCCCTCCCAATGCCAGTACGACCACCCGGTTCAGCAGGTTGATGCGTTGATAAAGGCTGGTGACGATGATACCCGTCAGCGTGGAGGCAAAGGTTGCCAGTAGAATCGGGATGAACACATCCGTGGGCTGTGCCGCTCCCATTTGGGTTCGGTAAACCATGATGCTGACAGGGATGATGGTCAGTCCCGAAGTGTTCAGCACGAGGAACATGATCATCGGGTTGCTGGCTGTGTCTTTTTTCGGGTTCAGTTCCTGAAGGCCTTCCATGGCTTTCAGGCCTAACGGCGTGGCCGCATTGTCCAGTCCCAACATATTGGCAGAGATGTTCATGAAAATGTTTCCGATGACGGGATGGTTCTTGGGAATGTCCGGGAAGAGTTTGCAGAAGAGCGGGCTGAGACCGCGTGCCAGAATGTGGACCACTCCGCCTTTTTCCCCGATTTTCATGATGCCCATCCAAAGCGAGAGCACGCCGGTCAGGCCGAGGGAAATCTCGAAAGCCGTCTTGGCGGAACTGAACGTGGAGTCCATGATGGCCGGAAACACGCCGGCATCGCCTGCGAAAACCAACTTCCCTGCCGCGATGAGGAATGCGATGCCGAAGAATGCCACCCAAATGTAATTCAGAACCATAGAAATCTCCCGTTACATGATTGAAAGGCAAAGTTACATAAAAAATGGGACGCATGCCCGTTTTGTGCAGAAAAGATGCTATCTTTGCCGCACAATGGAAGAAGATTTCGACATACGCCGTTCCTCAAACTCGTCTGCCGAGCGCGAGTTCGAGAATGCCTTGCGTCCGCTCCAGTTCGGGGATTTCAGCGGACAGTTGAAGGTGGTGGAAAACCTGAAAGTTTTCGTCGAGGCTGCCAAGTACAGGGGCGAGCCCCTCGACCATACTTTGTTGCACGGTCCTCCGGGATTGGGGAAGACCACGCTGAGCAACATCATAGCCAACGAACTGGGCGTAGGTTTCAAGGTCACGTCCGGCCCGGTATTGGACAAGCCGGGCGATTTGGCCGGTATCCTGACTTCGCTGGAGCCGAACGACGTGCTCTTCATCGACGAAATCCATCGGCTCAGTCCCGTAGTGGAGGAGTATCTTTATTCCGCCATGGAGGACTACCGGATAGACATCATGATAGACAAAGGCCCGTCGGCACGCAGCATACAGCTCGACTTGAATCCCTTTACTTTGGTGGGTGCCACTACGCGCAGCGGTCTGCTTACCGCTCCCCTCCGTGCCCGTTTCGGTATCAACCTGCATCTGGAGTATTATGACGCCGAGGTGCTTTCGCGCATCGTGGAACGTTCGGCGCACATCCTTTCCGTACCCATCGAGCACGATGCCGCCATGGAGATTGCCGGGCGCAGCCGTGGAACGCCCCGTATCGCCAATGCGCTTTTGCGCCGCGTGCGCGATTTTGCCCAGGTGCGCGGCACGGGACGGGTGGACATGGCCATCGCACGTTATGCGTTGGAGGCACTGAATATCGACCGTTACGGACTGGACGAGATAGACAACAAGATTCTGCTTACCATTATCGATAAGTTCAAGGGTGGACCGGTAGGCATCACGACCATCGCCACGGCCATCGGGGAAGATGCGGGGACGGTGGAAGAGGTGTATGAGCCTTTCCTGATTAAAGAAGGGTTCATCAAGCGCACGCCGCGCGGACGGGAGGTGACGGACATGGCTTACAAGCATTTGGGGCGCAGCCGTTTCACGGCGGAGCTGCAAGGCAGTTTGTTTGACGATTAAAACACAGGAAAGAGATGATTACTTACAATACGGACGGCGTGAAGATGCCCTCCATCAAGAAACGCGAAAACACGGCCTGGGTGAAAGCCGTGGCTGCGAGTTACGGCAAAAGGGTAGGCGAGATTGCCTACATCTTCGTGGACGACGAGAAGATTCTGGAGGTGAACCGCCAGTATCTCGGGCACGATTATTACACGGACATCATCACGTTCGATTACTGCGAAGGTGACGTGATTTCGGGCGACCTCTTCATCAGTCTCGACACGGTGCGGACCAACGCCGAGCAAGTAGGGGCAACCTACGAAGAAGAACTGCACCGTGTCATCATACACGGTATCCTGCACCTTTGCGGCATTAACGACAAGGGGCCGGGCGAACGTGAAATCATGGAGGCGGCCGAAGACAAGGCTTTGGCTTTGCGTTCCTCGTTGGGGCAATGACAGGAGGACGGCAAATGTGGAAGACCTTGTTGTGCGTCGGAGCCGGTAGTTTCGTGGGTGGCATAGCCCGCTACGGGCTGACCCGGTGGGTCTCGGCGGGCAATTTTACTCATCTCCCGTTGGGGACGATGGTCGTCAATGTGGCGGGTTGCCTGTTCATCGGCTTGTTGTACGGTTGGTTTGAGCGGGCGGATGTCTTGTCCCCCGAGTGGCGTTTGTTCCTCACGGTGGGCTTTTGCGGAGGGTTTACCACCTTTTCCACGTTCGTACACGAGAACTACATCCTTTTCCTTTCAGACAGGTTCTGGTCGTTTGCCGCATACGCGGTATTGAGCTTTGTTTTGGGGTTGTTGGCCGTGTGGTTCGGCCATTTTCTGGTACGTGTTTTCTGATTTGCGTCCCAAAAACACAAGATTGTCAATCTTAGACGTAAATCTTTTCCGGCGTTTCCCACGGAAAGGACTACTTTTACTCCAGTTAAACATGAAAGGGAAATGAAAAAGATTCTTTTTACGGTTGGGCTGTGGTGTCTGGCTCTGTGCGTACAGGCAGCCGGGCATATCAGCCGGTTGAGGGCGGAACTGCAAGACAGCCGCTCCGATTATGTGTTCGTCGTGGCCCACAGGGGCGACTGGCGGCATGCGCCCGAGAACTCCGTGGCGGCCATCAAAGGGGCGGCAGACATGGGGGTGGACATGGTGGAGATTGACATCCAACGGACGAAGGACGGCGGTTTCGTGCTGATGCACGACGGGAGCATCGACCGCACGACGGAAGGCAAAGGCAACGTGGCAGATTACACGGTGGGGGAACTGAAGCGTTTCCGCCTGCGCCGGGCGGACGGAAGTCTTTCGGACGAGACCATACCCACGCTGGAGGAAGCCCTGACGGCTTGCAAGGGGGCGGTGCTGGTGAACATCGACAAGGGCGGAGATTACCTGTCCGAGATTGCGCCGATTATCCGCAAGACGGGTACGGAAGACCATGTGGTGCTGAAGGGGCGCGGCACGGTAGAGGAGGTGGAACGGCAGCTTTCCGGCTACAAGGACATTCTTTATATGCCCGTGGTGGATCTCGATGGTGAGGGCGCGATACCCTACGTCGCTTCGTTCCTTTCCGCATTCCGCCCGCAGGCCGTGGAGGTTATTTTCAAGACAGACCGTTTTGCCAAGTTGTCCTACTTGCCGGTGATAGCCGCATCGGATTGCCGTGTCTGGATCAATACGTTGTGGGCGAGCCTGTGCGGCGGCCATGAAGACGAGAAAGCCCTGTCCGACCCCGATGCCCACTGGGGCTGGGTGCTCGATCGCGGGGCCACTGTCATACAGACCGACCGTCCGGAAGAGTTGATTGAATATTTGGAGAAAAAAGGGAGAAGGAACCTTTGAACCAGTCCGGTTCCCGCCGTGGAGCCTGAACGGTAAGGTGGAAAAAGAGGTTGTCTGGAAGATTTTATCCGGACAGCCTCTTTAATATAATAGTTTTTTATTAACTTTGGCGCAAATAAAATGAGAATTTAACATGCAAGAGCGCCATTCCGACCGCGAACGTTATTTTGACGAGCAGGCCCGTACGACAGAGAAATACTATATTCCTTATATCCGTAAATGTTGCCCGGAACTTCCGCAAGAGGTGTTGGAAGTGGGTTGTGGCGAAGGGGGTAACCTGTTCTCGTTCGCGCAGTTGGGTTGTTCGGTGACGGGAGTGGACATTGCAGCCGGACGCATTGCCGAGGCCCGTAAGTTTTTTGCCGAGAGAGGGGCGGAAGGTACTTTTATCGCATCCGACATTTTCAAATTGACGGAACTGGAGCATAAATTCTCCCTGATATTGGTGCACGATGTGATAGAGCATATCGACGACAAGGCCGGTTTCCTGAAAGGCCTGAAACGCTATCTTGCGCCGGGCGGCGTGGTGTTTATAGCCTTTCCAGCATGGCAAATGCCTTTCGGCGGCCACCAGCAAATAGCGCACAGCAAGGTGGTGTCTCATTTTCCGTTCCTTCATCTTCTGCCTTCTCCGCTCTATAAGGGCGTGTTGGCCGCAGCCGGTGAAAACGAGCCGACCATCCGCGAACTGATGAACATCAAGCACACACGTTGTCCCATAGAGAAGTTTCAGGCGGCATTGTATGCCACCGGCTATCGGGTCGTAGACCGGCAACTCTATTTCATCAATCCGCATTACGAAACGAAATTCGGCCTGAAGCCCCGTAAGCTTCATGGCTCGCTTTCCGTCCTGCCATACGTGCGTAATTTCTTCAGTACAAGTTGTTTCTATCTCGTGCAGCCCGAAAGAGGGTGAATACCGTTTGTCAAAATGTCATTCCAACCTGTGCGTGGCTCGCGTATTTGGCGTAGGGTCTGGAGTGACAGGAAATATCGCAATCTCGGGCTTCGGCGGGGATGCACGAAGATAGCTGAAAAGGCGTTGGACTGTCATAAAAGAACGGCATGCCCGGAATGGTCCGTATGGTTCGGGACGGCCTGTCGGCGTCGGTGGGTTTAGCCTTACTTTCTGACAGTACGTTTAGACAAGCTGGAGAGGTTCAAATAGAGGAAAAAATACGTTTTGTGGTGTTTGGAAAACAGATTGGGAAAGGTTTTTTCCCGTTTTTCGTCATTTCATTTTTTCAATCTGCTGAGAATGATTTTTTTCTTTCAGCCGAATGATTTTTTATTCTCATGAGAAAAAACGGCATATATGCGATATTTTTCCGCATATATGCCGTTTGAAGTGAATATTTATACAGCCATGCGTTCCTATCCTGTCCGTTTCCGCTTTGGGAAGATTCCGTAAGAAGCCGTTTGGGCTGACTTTTTGCCATGTCGGTCACGGCGAACGGTGACAGAATGAAAACGGCTGTCCCGTCATTCTCCCATGCGGAAGTCGCTCACGGCAGTCTGTTGCAGCGAGACTTCTTCGAAGAGGCTTGTACACTCACCCTTCTGGGGGCATTGGCTGGCGATGCCTACCCATATCTTGCCGGGATAGTAGTTTTTATAGAGCCGCACCATCTGCCATTCTTTTTGGTCAAGGGAATAATAACTGGCTATTGTGTGCGTGTCCGACGAAATCTTCAGATAGACGGAAGGTACGGTGAGCCGTTCATGGTTGTTGTCGTCGGAAGTCCCCTGGGTGCGCACCGTGACGATACGGTGGTTTCCGCGCTCGTCCTGTTCAAAAGCGAACTTCTGCCACAACGTGTCGTTGGCATACACGAAAAGGTCGGCCGCGTTGTACGTCCCCTCCGTGGTGAATCCCGGTGTCACTTTGGCCGTGAGCGTGAAAGGTTGGGTATTGTCCACTTCCGTGAGCAGGATAGGCAGGGTGGTGTTGCTCAACTGTCCGCCGTTGGGGTCGCAAAAGAAGTCGAGTTTCTCCGTACAACGGAATTCTATTGCACGTCCGTCTTTCACGGTGACGCAAGTGTCTGCCCCGTTGAGTGCACCCGTGAAAGTGATTCCATCCATGCGGACGTTGCAGGAAGCTACTTTGGCGGGAACCGCCGTAGTGTCGGCCGTGACCTCTTCCGCCATGTTTTTTTCCTGATTCTTTTGTTGGCAGCTTTGCGCAGCCAGTCCGGCAGCGATAAGTGCCGGGAAGATAAATGCTTTTCTCATAAATGGTATGATTATATTTGAGTTGTTTTGAATGCCTTTTGAGGGTTTCCGGTTCAAAAGTACGTAGTTTTTGCATTCCGGCAAAATGAAAACGGGATGTTTTTGAGAGATTCTCCTGAAAAACGAAAAAAGTCAAACGATAACAAAAATCGTTTGACTTTTTCCTTGTACCCAGACCCGGGATCGAACCGGGATGGGTTGCCCCACTGGTGTTTGAGACCAGCGCGTCTACCTATTCCGCCATCTGGGCGCATCTCTCTCGATTGTGAGTGCAAAGGTAGGCGTTTTTTTTATATTTGCAAAACTTTAGCCGGATTTTTTTCTTGTTCAGGCATTATTTTATGAAAATCGTTTGATGGAAGCGGGCAGAGCGGCTTATGCCACTGACGATGTAGATGCCCGGATGGAGCGGAACCCGTAAGGTCTCGTCCTGAAGTAAGGTTTGGTAAATGCAGCCTCCTGAAGGGGTATAGATGCCGAGCCTGCAAGGGGTATCCGAAAGTTTGTCTGCCCGGAGTATGTTTCCCGGTTCGCAAGTGAGACGGAAAAGTGGTTGGGATGTATCGTCGGGAAAGGAGATGCCCGGAACGGCATCCGGGCTTCCGCTGTCCGGTTGGCGCATAAAGAACCATTGGCGGTGGCAGGCAGTCGGAGCGGAACCGTATTCCCACAGACCGACTGTGGTGCCGGCCGTATGATGTTCTCCTTCCAAGTCGAAAGCCTTCGACCCGTCTTCTGTCATGATTTTATAGAAGAGCCGGTCGATGGGAGTGAGGGTAAAGGTTTGTCCGGCTTGGGGAGAAGGTTCATATCCTAACGCATAGTCCGGTGAGTGTTCGGTCAGGATATCACCGTTGCCGTTGGTAAAGGTATATCCGTTTCCGTCCGGTTGCAGTTTCCAAGTTTGTTCCGGAGCGTATGACAGAGGTTGCAAAGTCACCTTGCCGCCGGATGCCTGCAGGGCTTGGTCGGCTGCATTACGGGGGCATATCCAGTAAGGAAGTCCGGGGCGTATGGCATTGTCGGCATCCGCGCTTTCTTTCACGGGGATGACGAACGTGACGATGCTGTAAGCCGGGAGCTTGTAGGTCAGTATGCGGTCTTTGAATGTGTAATCGGCCGTTGGGGACAAATCCTCGGTCTCCGAGCTGCGGAGTGCCGTCAGTTCGCTGCTTATGGATTCGTAAAAACTTAAATCGGCACGATGCACGACGGGTAAGGCGTTCGGATTGATGGCCACTATGATGAGGCTGTCGCCTTCCGGGTTGCGGGCTGCCAGTGTCTGTCCGTTCAACGACGTGAGGAATGTGTAGCCCGGACGGATGAATTTACTGAAGTGTTGGCGGATGGAATAGTTCTTCACCTTGTGGTAAGTCTGTTTCGTGAAGTCGCCTTGCACCAGACACCATTGGTCGTTGCCCTCCTCCACGTATTGCCAGTCCACCCACGCCACAGGCATAATGTAACGTATGTCGTCCATCAGTTTTTGTGCCAGGTTCAGGTTTCCGGCAATACCGCTTCCGCCGCTGCCTACTTCGCTCATCCATAGACGGATGCCCTGTTCCTTGCAGAGCGCGCTGATTTGGCTGCGTGCCTGTGTGGTGGCCGAGTAGGTGTGTGTGTTCCATTGTCCGACGAGGGGCAGCACTCCGGCGGCTTGGTAGCCTTCAAAGTCCCTGACCGACTGTGCGGCATCGGTTTCTTCCGAGGCCGAGATGACGGTGTTCAGGCCGGAGGCTTTCAGGATGGGGTGCAACACTTTGAGGAAAGCCACTTGCGAGGCAATGTCGAAATGGCATCCCTCTTGTCCTCCGTTGGATCCCCAATAACTCGTCATCGGTTCGTTGAAAGGCGAAAGCGTACGGAACTCTATGCCGTATTCCTCTTTATAATGTCGGCACACGTCTACCAGATAATGGGCGAACGCTTCATAGTATTCCGGTTTCAAGTTGTCGGCAGACGCATCGGTATGGCCTGCACAACATCCGCTGTAAGTCATGTAGTAGGGACAGGAATTGCTGAAGGCCTCGAATATGGCATCCGGACGCCTCTCTTTGATTTTCAGCATGATTTTCCGTTGTGCGGCATCACGGCTCCAAATGTATTCACCGTCCGGACTGTCTTTGAAGCCTTCCATTTCCGCACGCAAGCCTTTTCCGCTTCCCATGTGGTGCGGTGTGCAGTTCCGGTTTTGCGGGTCGTCTCCCCCGCCGATGTTGTAGCGGAAAATACGATAGTCCAGTCCGTCGGGGCTGACCAGCCAATCCACAAGTTCGTCTATCTTCTCATCGCTCCACTTCCCGCACATGTTGGCCCACCAACAGAGCGAGATGCCCCATCCCTCGAACTGTTGACGGGTGGCGGCCGGGTTGATGACGTAGACCGAGGTGTCGGCGGGCGGAGCCTGATGCACGTCGGTCGTAAGATACCACAGATGCCGGGTGTCCGTCCCGTCTTTGTCCGAATACACGGCTGACGACGCTGTCGTCCCGTCCGTTCCTAAATATTTGTTGTTGTATTTGCAGCGCAGCTTGACGAAGAACTCTCCGGAGTTCTCTATGGCATACAAGGCTTTTGCCGATGAGGGGTCGGTTGTGAAGGACGTGTTCCATTGTCCGGTCAGTGACAGATAACCTTGCCCGTCAGCCGATTGCAAGGCATAATATCCGTTGCCGTCGGGGATGAATGTAAGTTTTTGGGGCGACGGGGCATCGGCGGCTTCCAATACCGCTCCTCCTTGGGCGTCTTTGGCCACATGGTTTCCACTGGAGTGCATGAGGAAAAGTGCTGTAGGACCGTCGATGGCTTGTGCCAAAAGCAGGGCCGGCAACCACAAAAATATCCAACCGGCCAGATAAGTGTAAAGTCTGTTCTTCATCTGTTTTGAATTTGAAATCAGGTTGATGGGGTAAAAGTACGATGAATCTGCAAGAATAACAAGCAAAGAGGGGATAAAAGTTTATAGCTGAAAGTATTTATGGCTTCTTACCGGAAGATTATGAGGAAAAAGTTGGCTTTGAAGGCGTTTTTTATTAGTTTTGCGAAGACTACTTATTTATTATTTATCAAAAGAAGAAGCGTATGAATACATTGAAGAATTTTGCTTTCGGTATGTGCTTGTGCGGCACATTCGGGTTGGGGCTGGCCCTGTGGGGTTCTTGTACATCTTCGGGTGGAAAGACGGAGACGGTTATGTCCGATAGTGTGGATGCAGAGCAAGGGAATGTGGTGGTCGAGGCCATAATGTCCCGGCGCAGTATTCGTAAATACAAAGACCAACCGGTGGAACGCGAGAAACTGGAGACCATTGTGAATTGCGGCATCAATGCGCCCAGCGGGATGAACCGTCAGCCTTGGCAGGTGCGTGTGGTGGACAATGCCGATTATATCAATGGAATCACGGAGGTTTTCAAAAAAGCCAATCCGAAGGCGGCCGAAGAGCCCGGTTTCAAGAATATGTTTCGGAATGCTCCGGCCGTAATATTCATCGCATCCCCGAAGGACGGAAGCGGCCAATTGGACTGCGGGCTTTTAGGTGAAAACATGGTGTTGGCGGCACAGTCTTTGGGGCTCGGCACTTGTTGTCTTGGTGGTCCGATTGCTTTCATGACAGGTAATCAGGAGGCTGCCTCTTATCTGGAACGTTTACAGCTTCCGGAAGATTATGCTCTGCTGTATGCCATTGGCGTGGGCTATCCTGACGAGTCTCCCGCTGCCAAACCGAGAGACGCGGAGAAGGTTAAGTTTGTGGAATAAACTGTGTATTTAAGTGATTTTAAAATTCCTTTTTCGAGTTTGTTCGTGAAAAGGGTTAACTTAGCGACAGTTTATACCAGCCTTTGAATTATGGAAGTAAAAGACGTGAATTATTGTGTGATATTGGCCGGCGGCATCGGCAGTCGTTTGTGGCCTGTAAGTCGTAAAGAGTTGCCTAAACAGTTTCTCGACTGGTTCGGAACGGGGCGTACTTTATTGCAACAGACCTATGACCGTTTTCGCAAGATTATCGATGCCAAGCATATTTTTATCGTGACCAACGAGCATTATGCGGATTTGGTGAGAGAACAGTTGCCGGAGGTGGCACAAGACAGAATATTGAAAGAACCTATCCGGCGGAACACGCTGCCCAGCGTAGCGTGGGCTACGACATGTATCAGCCACCTTTGTCCGCACGGTAATGTGATAGTCTCTCCCGCCGACCAGTTGATTCTGGAGGAGAATAACTTCGATAATGACGTGCTGAAAGGATTGGACTTCGTGGGGCATTCGGACTGTCTGCTGACCATGGGGGTAAAGCCGACCCGTCCCGATACCGGGTACGGGTATATCCAAGCCCATGAGAATATGGAGGAGGGGGCGTTTGCCCGTGTGAAGTCCTTTACGGAGAAGCCTGCGTTGGATTTTGCCCGTGTATTCATGGAAAGCGGGGAGTTTTACTGGAATACGGGGTTATATCTGTACAATGTGCGTACCATGATGAAGGCGATTCATGACTTGGTGCCGGACTATAGGGACAGCCTGACGGAGGCTATCGATGCCATCGACGAAGATGACTTCTGCCGGGTGCCGGCTCATTTCGATACCTTGCCGAACTTGTCGTTGGATTATAGTATCCTGGAAAAGAGCGAGAATGTCTATGTGCAGGTGTGCGACTTCGGATGGGCGGATTTGGGTTCATGGTGCTCTCTCCACAATGATACGCAGCACGACCGGCAGGATAATGTATTGCTCAATACCGAAGCCTTGCTGTATAACAGTGAGGGGAATGTCATTTGTTTGCCTAAGGGAAGGATAGCGGTAATCGACGGGTTGAAAGGCTTTGTCGTGGCAGAAAAAGGCGATGTGCTGATGATCTGTCCCAAGGATGACAGTGCGGCATTAAGGCGGATGATGACAGATGCCCAGATGAAGTTAGGAGAGGAGTTTATTTAGTCTTCTTATTATATAAGGTATAATAAAAGCGCGGTTTCTTCGGAAAGCCGCGCCTTTATTTTGTCGTGTGTTTTGTGTTATCGAATGTCTGCCGTGTAGTTATCCGAGATAGCTTTGGCAATAGCCTTGAATTCCTCATCCGTGAACGTCAGTTTTGGGTTGCTGAAAAGCATGTCCTTCTCGTTCTGCATGGGAATCAAGTGGATGTGCGCATGGGGTACTTCCAGTCCTAAAACGGCCTGTCCTACTTTGATGCAAGGAAAAGCCTTTTTGATAGCTGTTGCTACGTGCTTGGCAAAAACTTGCATCGCACCGATTTCTTCGTCTGACAGGTCGAAGATGTAATCCACTTCGCGTTTGGGAATGACCAAGGTATGACCTTTCACCAACGGATTGATGTCGAGGAAAGCATAGAAACGGTCGTTCTCCGCACATTTATAGCTCGGAATCTCTCCGGCTACGATTTTACTGAAGATGGTAGCCATGGCGATTATTCAAATGAGATGTTCGTGATTTCCAGTTGTACGGTGCCGTGCGGGATTTTGATTTCTGCCACATCGCCAACCTTTTTACCCAACAACCCCTGTGCAATGGGAGTCTGAACCGAGATTTTACCTTCTTTCAGGTTAGCTTCCGTTTCAGAAACGATGGTGTACGCCATCTTCATGTTGTTTTTTACGTTTCTCATCTCCACTTTAGACAGAATCTGTACCGTGTCGGCTTTCAGTTTCGAAGTGTCGATGATTTTGGCATCGCCGATAACAGCCTTCAACTGGTTGATTTTCATTTCCAGCATCGCCTGGTGCTCTTTGGCTGCATCATATTCCGAGTTTTCGCTCAGATCACCTTTGTCACGCGCCTCTGCGATGGCTGCCGAGGCTGCCGGACGTTCTATGGTTTCCATTTCTTTGAGTTGGGCCACCAGTTTGTCGTAGCCCTCTTGTGACATATAAGCCATAATTATTCCTCCTAATTATATTTATGCGTTTTTACTTGAAAAGATAAAAACAAAAGAATTCCGGCTTTAATCAGCCGGAACCCTTTTGCCTTTTCCTTTAATGATTCGATGCAAAGTTAAGCTTTAAATTCTGAATCACAAAGATTTTTGCATTTTTTCTGTTTTCGTGTAGTCTCTTTAGTGGACGGATATGCCTTTTGTTCCTTTTTGCACGATTCATCCTTCTTTTTTGCACGAATTGGCACGTTTTGTTTTCGTTTGAAGTGTTATCTTTGCGAAGTTGAAAACACGTGAATACTTACATTAACTTAATATATCATGAAGAGATTCTTTTTGTATGGGTGTTTTTGGGGGCTGTTCCTGCCTGTTATGGGTGCGGAGGGTAATGAGCCGACTGAGATGACGGCAAGTATCAAGAATCCGAGTTTTGAAGAAGGATTGAACGGATGGGAAGCCATCGGGTTTCAGAAACAAACCAATAATTCTCCTTCAGACGAAGGGTGGAATAAAGACGGAACGGTTTACGCCGAGAAATGGGTGTCGAGTAGTTGGACTTTGCCTGATGTAAAATTATCCCAAACCGTTACAGGATTGCCGCAAGGGAGTTATACGGTGAAGGTGTATGCCCATGCCGTGAACCAGTCGGGGAATCCTGAGATCACGAAGGGGGTTAGTTTTTTTGCAGGATTGAACGAGGTACAAGTAGGTGCCGGTGGTGAATATCGAATCAATGTGATAGTCACAAACGGTCGTCTGGATTTGGGGATGAAGGTCTCTTCCACAGATGCCAATTGGGTTGCATGTGATAATTTCAGATTGTATTATCATGGTCGAGAAGAGGTGGATGCCTATCGTAAGGATTTGACGGAGAAATTAGCGTTAGCTTCAGCCGCAATGTCGGAAAAGGACTGTCATAATCGGTCTCAATTGGAACAGGCTGTTCATAATGCTGAAAATGTAGAAGGGGATATAGAAAGTCTGTTGACGGCTATTTTGGACTTGGAACAGGCCATTACGGAATACCGGCGGTTGACTGTAGAATATGGAGCGTTTGAACGAGCCTTTCTGAATGCGCGTAAATTGTATTCCGAGACAGACTTTCCCGGAAAAACAGTTTTCGGGAAGGCTATAGACCAGGTGTCTCCTATGCTTGATGTACCTGAGGGAAAAGACTTGATGGGGGCTGTGACTCGTTTGGAGAAGGCCACTCAAGTTTATCTTGATAGTCGCCCCTCCAATTGGATGACTTTGCGTAACGGCGCATTGTGGAAAGATGATAGGGGGGAAGTCATACAAGCCCATGGAGCCGGTTTCCTTCAGGTAGGAGATACGTGGTATATGATAGGAGAAGACCGGAACAATACGTGGAATCCGGATGTAAATATGTATTCTACAAAAGATTTTGTAAATTGGAAGTTTGAACGTAAAATCATTCGGAACGGGAGTACGCATCCTTCTTTGGGGAATGGTCGTTTTATAGAGCGTCCCAAACTTATGTATTGCCGGAAAACAGGCAAATATGTTGTGTGGTGCCATTGGGAGCAAGGTAATTATGGGGCTTCCGAAGCCGCTGTTTTTTATTGCGATTCGGTGAACGGGGATTATAAGTTCCATTGGGCCGGTCGTCCATTGGGCGTTAAATCGCGTGATTGCAATGTGTTTGTAGATGATGATGGTACAGCTTATTTCATATCTACCATAGAAGAAAATCAGCATTTGGGGCTTTTCCGTTTGTCGGATGATTATTTGAGTGCGGTGGAATATACCGAGTTGTTTAAATGGCAAAGCCGTGAGGCTCCGGCTATCGTACGTGAGGGTGACACTTATTTTATGATGTTTTCGGCTTGTTCCGGGTGGGATCCCAATCAAGCTTCGTTTTCTTGGTCGAAATCGCTGACATCCGGTTGGTCTTCTCGTACCAATATAGGAAATTCTGTGGCTTATGATACTCAGGCCGCTTCCATTTTAACGATAAAAGGTTCCGAAGGTACATCTTATGTATATGTCGGTGACCGATGGCAAGATCCCGGTTTGGCTGAGTCCAAAACGATTTTGTTTCCTATATCATTTAAAAACAATACCATAACATTCAATTATGTACCACGGTTTGATATGAACTTGCCTACAGGGCAGTGTCGTACAACTGGTATGACGCATTTAGTGTCTAAAGAGGGTTGGAAAGTACGTGCTTGCAGCAGTGAAGAAACAAGTTCGGAAAACGGTGCGTCTTCTAATGCTATAGATGGTAGAACGGACACGAAATGGCATACCCGTTATAGTGGAGGGGTGTCTGAAGCTCCTCATTTTTTAGAGATAGACATGGGAAATGAACAGGAAATCGCTGGTTTCCTGTGTACGCCGCGAAATGACAACTCATCGAACGGACTGATTCGTAAGTATTTGTTTTTGGTAAGCTCAGATGGAATAGAGTGGAAAGCTGTTTCAGGAGGAACCTGGTTACCCTATTGGACAGAGGTATATTTTGAACCCATTGTAGCCCGTTATTTCCGTTTGGTGGCTACAGAAGGTACTTATGCTTCATTGGCCGAGTTGGACGTACTGTCTTCCGCTCCTTCTTATACACCGGTGAAGGTTACAGGTAGTTGGCAATATGGTACGATGGTCTCTTCTTCGAAAAATCCTAATTTAAGGGAGAATAGTACGGTCAAGTTCATGGCTCGTACGGAGGAGACTAAAGGAACTTGGGCTTTTTATGGTCCTAAAGGACAAATGTTACATACGAATGAATACAATATATCTTCTTTGAAAGCAGAAGATGCAGGTTGGTACTCTTTCATTTTTACAGATTATTATAATCAAAGCGCAAAGGTGGATTTTAAGTTAAGAGTGCGTACGTCTTCTGTAGGAGTTAAGGAGGTTCCAAGTGAGGCGGAGGGTATCGTACGGAGGCAATATTTTACTTTATCTGGGACAGAAGTTCCTATTCCTGTTCATCGGGGTATGTTTGTAGTAAGAACCCTCTATGAAGATGGCAGGGTGGATGTAGTTAAAGTATTCATTGGAGATAGTGACTGTTGAGTATAGAAATAGGTTTTGTTTTAAGATAAAAAGAGGGGAGGAGCTGGAGCCGGTATACGGCTTTAGCTCCTCCTTTCTTTAAGTCTTTGGTAGATTTTATAAGTTAGATATGGAATACAGTAAGATTTGGTCTAAAATCACTCCTTCATCTAATGCTTGGATGTTGATTTTATGCTTCTTTTTAGAGGATATAGGTAGCACTATCTTTTTGATAGCCTGATTGCCCAATACATTTTCTTTCCATTCCTCGCTACGCCCTTTGGTATGATAAGAAACCACTTGTGGAGCACAGTTGTCCAAAGCAATGGAAAAACGTAACCGACCATCGTCAGTAACCGGATGATTGGGTAAAAGCCGGACTTCTATTTCTATGCTGTCCGTAGGGCATGAGCCGAAACGGAATTCCAGTCCGGTACCTTTTCCAATAGCTGCAGCTCTACCTTCATAACCCAAGTTTTCGCAAGCAATCGGAGTCCCTTTGTCAGCATCCATAGCATTCCAGTGGTATAAAGGGGAACATTCTTCCAAAATAGGCTCCAGAACGGAGGAATGTTTTACGGGTTCAAATACCGGAAGCCGACGAGGCTGATGATCCATTATACGGCTCCATTTGCTATTGTTGAAATAACCGGTGTTGTAAATGCGTGTCAATGTCACGATGCTGTCATAGGCAGCCTCGCTTCGACTCCAGTCCATTTCGCCGTGGCGGGCGAACTGGGCATAAAGCATCTTTTTATTCATTTCTGTGGCTGCCTGTACTGGGTATTTAACTAATTGGAAATAAGTGTCTTTTCGATTTTCTGGAATCTGTTGGGTCAGTTTCTCTACACGGTCTGAGATATTGTGATAGTCTTCCAGTCGTTTTTGGATAAATGTACGGCTCCATGGCATATCCGTGACGATACGGTATCGGTTGGTGTGATATTCTTCTTCTCGCGTATGTCCCATGAACTCTGGTTTACGGATATAAGCCAAACGGTAATGTTCTTGCATTATGGGTAAAAGTTCTTTTCCAATTTCTTCTCCAAACTCACGTTGTAGGAAATGACAAAGATGGTTGGAAATACCTTCCTTTTCCACCTTGCCGATGTTCCATGCCATGTCCATGAAGAGCTCTGTCTGGTACTCCGCTGGTTTGATATCGCCAACGTTTAATATCCATATTTTCTCGATGCCCCGTTCATAGGCTTCTTTCATTTGTTGGTAAAGCAGGGCTGGACTGAATGTTCCCAGCCACAAATAATCGTGTGGTCGTCCCCAATAGGATATGTGATAGTAAATGCCGTTTCCACCTTTGCGTGCACGTTCTTCCGAAGTGGGAAAATGTCGAATGTAGCCATAGTTGTCATCACACCACATTAGGGTAACATCTTCCGGTACTTGCAGTCCGGCATGGTAAATGTCCAAAACTTCTTTGTAGGGGATGAACACTTGGGGGACAGCCGTTATATCCGGATTGACGTATTTCCGCAGTAGTTCACGTTGGTCTTTCAAAACATGTTCTGTTACCTTTTTCTGTTCTTCTACCGTTTTGGCACCCTGCATTTGTCCGTCATGTACACCACGCATACCTATCGTGTAGAAGATTTCCTGTCCGGCTGTTTCTTTTACACGTTGTTCCCAAAAGTGGAGTACTTCTTTGCTGTTGTGTACATAATCATAATCTCCTTTACCCCGTCGTTTCCACTCTACAGGTGTACTGCATGCCATGGGTTCGCAATGGGAAGAACCGATATAAATACCGTATTTTCGAGCGACTTCACGGTTGCCTTGGGTCATGAAAAAAGGCTCTGTGCATTCGTGCATGGCAGGCCAATAAGTGTTAGCTCGCAAACGGAGCAGCAACTCAAAAATTCGTTCGTGTGTGCGAGGACCGATACGTCCGGGTTTGTACCATGGTTCGTGAGTGAGACTACTCCATGGCATCAATCCCCAGTCTTCATCGTTGATAAAGATACCGCGATATTCTACAGATGGAAACTGAATATCAGTATAATCAGTAGGGAGCCGGAATGAGGTTTTCTTTTCAGGTGTTGCGTCGGCCCACCATTCCCAGGGGGAAACTCCGATGAGTCGGGATAGTTCCATCAAGCCGTATGCTGTACCGTGGCTGTCGTTTCCTACCACTAACAGACGCCCGTCTTTCAGGACTTTGAGCATGAAACCTTGCTTCTTTTCATATAATGTCGCATTGTCTACCAGGATGTTTTCGAGTAGTCTACTTTTACCTATCGTGCCGACTATAATGTTCCCTTTCAGGCTGTCTGTCAATACTCTACCTGAAAATACGGCTTGATAATCACGGCTGAAAATCTGGAGTGCCGTTTGGACAACCGGTTCTTCTGTTGAGGTAATGGCGACGTTTAAAGTTTGCCTTGGTTGTAGATAAAACTGTGCATGACTTATTTTCCCTGTTATGATGAGTAATATGATAAGGAATAACTTTTTCATGATGTTTTTGAATGTTGAGTTTAGAACTTTATTTTTCAAAGATACAAAGTTGATTTATACATACTAAGCTTCCTTTACTCCCGTAGATTCTTTTGGTTTTGTCTGTCCATACCGGACTGATACCGGTTACTTCCACACAGAGGGTGTATCGGTCTTTGGGCATACGGGGAGTGACGATACGTACGGCTGTTTCGGGATATTGGCTGTAAAAATCCACCAAGGATGAGTATACCGTATCCTTTTTATGGTTTACTATGCTTATCTTGGCATATCCGCTGTGGGGATTGGCCTCTCCGACGAGTGCTGCATGAGTACCTTTGAATTTAAATTCCATTTTACTTCCCCGTCGGTCGGAGATGATCTGGCCGTTTTTTCTTTTCCAATCAGTCGGAAGCGTGATTTTCTCAGAAGAAAGTATTTTTCCTTCTTTTAAGATATCTACAGGTCGTAAGGTTTGTATGTCCCAAGCCTGCCAATATTCAGGAATGGATATTTTCGTCCCTTCCACTTGCAGAGGCATCCACATATAGGTGGCAGCAGATGCTTGGTGGGGATATGACCAACGGTCGCCCATGAACATCGGGATGGTATCGTTCCCACGTTTTAGGGGAAATACGAAAGTGCTTTGTGAATTATAGGTCAGCGTACCTTTAGGGCAGAAAATTCCCTGTTGGGTCCAAGGACCTTCTATTCGAGGAGCTGTGAAATAAAAATTATCATTTTTTGCCCAACTGGTCAAGTTGGAATAAAGCATGTAGTATAGTCCGTTTTTTTTAAACATAGCCGGTGACTCCCCTGAATTTTTGACATAGGCCACTTCTGCTTCCACCGAATGGTAATCGTCGCTCAGACGATAGATGGGACCATGGTGGATTAGCAGGTAGCCTTTTCCGTCAGTATCTTGGAACGTACCTATATCCCAACGTTTGATGGGTTTTCCTTGATAGAGTAACGGACCATGCAATTGGTAGTTTCCATTGATGGTTTTGCAAGTGGCATATCCGATGTAGGGATCTTTATATTCCATATTGTCGGCATGCATGAACATAACATATTCTCCAGTCTTAGGGCATTTCATAACTTTGACTCGTTCTCCTACTCGATTGGGACCGAGGATTCCATTCGGTTGCACTTGCAGTACTACATTCTCGAATTTCCAATTGACTAAATCATCCGACGAATAGCATGAAAATCCTGGGAAGGCGTTACTTTTGTCTGATTTCCATTCTCCGAATAAATAATAACGTCCATTGTCTTCCACAATGCAGGCTCCGTGAGCATTGACGATATTTCCACGGTCATCAAACCAGGGGATACCGTTAACTATGACGGTGTTTTTGTTTTGACCTAAACATGTTGTTCCGGTCAATAGGACAGAAAGGAATAGTAATAAATAGATAGATTTCATAAAACTTAATGGTATGTTTGTGAGTTAAAAATGTTGTTCTGGATAGAGAGAGGGTATATTGTCGGTACAGGGACGGAGATATTTAGCTAATTTAGGTACAGTCTTTGCCAAAGCTTCTGCTGCTATTTTTGCGACGAGTTTACTTCCATATATACTAAGGTGAGTGTTGTCTGTTTTTCCTTGAGGATAGCAGGAGTATTTTCCGGCAGGAATCCAGAGAAATAGTTCTTTCGATTTTTCTGGCCCCATAGCAGTTACCAAATCGTATGTCAATTTGGCCATGTCGATAAAAGGAACGTGCATTTCATGTGCCACATTCCGTGGGGAATGAATGTATTCTCCGTGTGTGTCCACGAGACTGTCCCCCTCTTCTTCATACACATATTGGTGTGGACTGTCTGGGGTTGGGGGGTAATTTCGCCTCACGATGGAGTTAAGCAAGATGGGATTGGCTCCTTTTTCTCGTGCTTCGCGTACAAACTTTCTTAAATTCTCGTCAAACGAACTACCGGGAACAGTATGGAGTGTTATGTCATTTTTTTCATCATTGTGTCCGAACTGTATGATAACGTAATCTCCTTGTTTAAGTTTATTGAGCACTGTTTGCCAGCGGCCTTCACGAATGAAACTTAACGTACTACGTCCGCATGCAGCATGGTTTTCTACTTTGATTCCATCGGTCAAGAAACAAGGTAGCATTTGTCCCCATCCACGTTCTTGGTTTTCGTTATCTGTATTTCTGTCTGCCATGGTGGAATCCCCGATCATAAAGACGGTTGGATTTTGTTGGGTTGGGGTAAAAGCAGAAAAAAGCAGCAATATAATAAGTGAGTAGACAAGTTTCAATTGCATATATGATTTTTTTAAGAATGTGATAATTATGAGGAGTGAGTATTCCCCTGAAAAGTTTATTGAGCCTTTTTCAGGGGAATTGCAGATTGCTAATATTGGTCCTCACCAAATCCTCCGGGTCCACATATCTCTATAGGGACCAATTCTATATAGTCGAGATGGAAAACTCCTCTTCCGGTAGGGGTGAATACCGAACGTATGCGCATAGTGTGGTATGTATTTGCTTGTATCTGTACATTACAAATCTTACGACGTAGTGTGGCTCGCAGATTATAAAGAATAGTACATTTACTGGCACTATATCGGGGGGCGTCTGTTCCGTCATTACCGGAATACAAACTTTTAGGGCCACTATAATAACCATTGTTTTTCATCGTTCGAGCATTTTCCTCCAGTTCCTCAGATGTATATATCCCATTAGAGTTTTCTTCTGAATTTCTCCATCCATTCCACCCGTTATAAAGTCCTCCGATTATAGGGTCTTCTCCATTGACACGCATGTCTAAAGGAAGTCCTTGAGGCATGTTGTCTACGTACATTTGTACAATGCCGCGATCATCCATAGCTCCATATCCTAAACGTAATTCATAACTGCCCGGAGGTACATTCGGAAGACGAAACGTAAGGTCATACGTACCAAGGATGCTGACACAATCATCAAATGCGGATGTCATGCCTATCTTGGGACGTTGAGCAAAGAATATGGCATTCTCGTTTATTTTGAGGTTTTTTATGTAGTTTGTCGGAAGATAATAATTGTATCCTCCACCTTCGGTGCCATTTTCCGTGTTGTCGTAAGAACCGTACGGTTGTGTCGGATTACCGCATAGTCGTATTTTGTTATTTGTCAGTTCCGGCCATACTGTATAAAAGTCTATTCGTATTCGAGTATTCATGACATTAGAACGCATGGCTTCATCGTATGCAACAATATCGTCAATGTAGAAATAAGATACATTCAAAGAAAAGTTGTCGTTATTAGGTGTGGTAAGATGTGCACCTCGTACGCGTTGTCCGGAGTTGTAAATACTGGCTACGCTATGGTTGATATAGTACTCTGTAGGGTATTCTACAGCCGGATCGACTGCGGAATAGACCTTCTCCAGTTTGATGGTAGAAAAGTCAAGTAGCGTACTAATCCATTCTGTGGGATTGGCATACTTGGTATATACTCCCCAACAATTCACTAATTTGGCTGTGCTTTCAAATAAACGGTCTAGAATGTGGTAAGAGAGTAGCATATTAAGAGGATTACGACTATGAGTCAGTGAGTTTCTATTCCAAAAGAGTTGCTTATAAGTCTTTCCTTCGGCATTATTGGGTACGACCTTATTCAGTCCGAATATGGAAGACGATTGGGTATCACCATATTTTTCTTCAGCCAGTTTATAAAGTGCGTCTATTTTTTCGTCCATTGTCATGTTTTTATTAAAACGGTCGCCATATTTTTCATAAAAGACTTGATCGGGAACAATCAGTAGGGTAAAGCCGCTATATCGGTGATCGGGACGTTTGGCTGTAAAAATGTCTGTGTCATGTCCGCAAACGATATTGGGGCGGAATTTAGGGTAGTTCTCTTTCCATGTTTCATAGTCTTCATCGCGATATCGAGCCAAGGAATCCAATAGGCCTGTACGTCGAAGAGCTTCATAAAAGATCGTGAATTCACTGTGGTTCTCATCTAATAAGGTAGCTCCCAGACTGGTGTTTGGAACCAGCATTTGGTCTACCGGATGTACTACACCGTTTTCTACAGAATCATTTTTTAGCTTGTTGATAATGGCTGCTCTCCGGTTGATGATGCTCAGGGTCATGTGGTCTGCGTCTACCGTATCGCCATCGGTTTGAATGATCAATGGTAGGTCGAGCTGATTGTTCTCTTGTTGTGTTTGTGGTAGATCGTAGGTGTATATGATTCGTTCAACTAAACAGGCTCTTAGTAAGGTATCGCAGTACGAAGCAGGAATATCTTCTACCGAAGCATATCCATGTTCTTTCAGAAATACTTCTACTCCGGAGTTTATAGGTGGAAATAATGTACGAGCGCCTCGGCTACCTAAAAAATCCATTTTCCCGGCACGTTCCACAATACGCCTGAAAAGACTGAAGTCTTCACGTGTCTGTAAGAAGCCGCTCATCATTTCTCCGGTAAAAGTATAATAGCTGTCAGCCGGTAAATCGTCATTACAACTGCTAAACAGATTTGCCCCTGTTGTGAGAAACAAGACGATACAAATTATTTTTAGTGTTTTGGCCCAATACTTATTCATACATGTTATGTATTTAAGGTAAATCTAAATTCCATGGTTAACCAGTAAGTAATATACCAATGCCCAATCTTGGTCGTTGGCATACGGATCGTAGAATTGTGCTTTTATTCCATTGATTTTGTATGGGTACATATAAGCGCATGAGGCGCGTCCGTCCTCAAAGAAAAGACAAAGATTATTTCGCACAACGTTTTGAGCGCGTTCCATGTATGATTTGTCTCCGGTGCAGAGTGCATAATAATAGTATACAGCTCCCGTAATGGAACTCCAATAATGAGGGAATGTGTCGCCGAACATTTCTCGTTTGCCGAACCAATGCCCGTCCCAGTGCCGGATTCCTACTTCATTCAGGTGATAGCTGGGTTGGAATCCGTTGAAAGCTTCTACTACAGGCATCTGGCGTTTTACCTCATCCAAATATTTGTTGTCTTTCGTTACCAAATAGAGTTGTGCCAGAAACTGAATGGCTGGAGCGACAATACTTTGTTCATAATTGACCTCATGGGCCGGATAATTCAGTCCGTTTTTGATAAAGACATCGCCGGTTTTCACGAAATCACTCAAAAGTTTCTTATATTCTTTCGTCATATCGGCTTTTTTTAGTGATTGTAGTCCTAACTGTACGGGGATTCCGATGGCATAGAAACCGTATCCGAATTGGCGGAACATAGATTGCAAAGTTTGGTAGCCGTGTACGGCATATAGTTTGTTACCTGTAGCCTGATACATTTGGAAATAAAAGTCGGCTACCCATATATAATTGTATCCTCGATTGCGATTGGTTTGGTCTACACTGGAATATGTGACATAGTCCTTCGTCTGTAGTTTCTCACGCAAAAAATGGGCATAATTCAATAAGGAGGTCTTCAGCAGCTTGTCTTTAGTCAACCGGTATTGTTTGGCTAATAATACTCCCATACCTACTCGTTCGGCTCCTTCGTCCCTGTCTACAGGGTTGCAATTCGGGGTGTTGTTGGGGTAGATACTGTCCCCTTCGTTGTCATATACCATGTAGGCACCGAAACGAGGGTCTTTCGGGTCGGTCATTTGCTGGTGCGTACGGATGAAATCCACTCGCTTGCGTATCAATTCTTTTTCGTTGTCGATGATTAACAAGTCCGCATGGGTTTGTTTTCCATCGTCATAAAAGAAATCTATCCGTACTTTGCCGGCTTGTCCTGCTGGAACCTTCACGATGTAAGAGTCCTTGTTAGGGGTTACAGCAACCGGTACACCGTTCATTTGGGCTGAGTACTTTTTCAGGGGACGCGTGTTATGCACTTCCATTTTGATGGTTTCTCCTTTTTCATATATATACTTAGGGCAAGAGGCGATTACGCTGCCGCGCTCCAATAGTTGGCGACGAAAGTCTTCATTGCCGTTATGGACAAACAGATTCCATTGCAAAGAATAGCTTTCTCCGGGTTTCAGAACTAAATTTATAGGATTCAGTGCGATAATGCCGCGAGTTTGTGAATTCGCTTTTTTCCGTCCTCGTTCCCATATTTCGTAGCTTTTTACGGAACCTTTCGTGAGTACCATTCCCAAGTGCGGTCCGAAAGCCCCCATTCTGAGAGCATTGACATAAGCTGCATTCTCGCCCTCCCAGATATGTGCATGTGTACGTTCGTTGATGCACTGTTTGGCATTGGGATAGTTGTCGTTGAAAGGGGTATATATACCGATGTCGTGAAGAAAGGCTTCCTCTTTTCCTTCGTTGGTAAAAGTATATTGTTCTATCAAATCCTTTTCGGAAAAACGACGTTTTATTTGTATGCGGATATCGGCCTCACGATAGACTACGTCCATTCCGTCACGACTGATTTCTGTCGGAGCAGACCATTCCCTTTTCAAACTTTTACGGTCCCTGTCAACGGTGAAATATCCCAATCCCCAACCATAGTCTTCTTTTATCCATGCGTATTGTGAGCCATCGGTTTTGACTAACCATTCCATGTTTTGCTTGTCTCCTGGTATCTTCAGTCCGGAGATTGCACCGGTATAGGGATTGATTTGAAGTTCAAGAGGTTTCTCCTTACTTTGTATCACAGGAATAAAGAGAAAAATGCAACATAATAATGTACAATAGTTCGTTAAAAAATAGCCACGCCTAAGCGGCTCTGGCAGTAAATAA